>Ga0073928_10000777_pt1 | contig 68415 bp, 57 predicted proteins | sample PaiPotPPA55metaG_FD_76969 | JGI IMG/M metagenome (GOLD analysis project Ga0073928, IMG submission 76969) | Iron sulfur acid spring bacterial and archeal communities from Banff, Canada, to study Microbial Dark Matter (Phase II) - Paint Pots PPA... ...
ATTACTAAATGCCTGCATAGTGCTAATCTTCTTCATCGCCGGTCTCCTCTTTTGTGCCTCGAGCACGTCGAACATTGGGAGCGTATCGCATCCCGCTGGAGACCGGCCTTCTCATCCCATCTGGTAAACGCGGTTACCGTCCATGTGGATTTTTGGCCCCATTTCAGTTCACGGGGATCATTGTCGAGCATGAAACGTCCTCGACGTTTCCGAGCAGCAGCCTTTGGAATCGGGAATCCGGGAGGCTACTATGGATGCATTCGCGATTCCGCGTAACAGTCTTTTTGGGAGGCAAACGATGCCTTTGGAAATAACGCAGCGTGAGATGAATGGAATCTACCTTCTAGCGCTCAAAGGGCGTCTTGTGCTCGGACAAGAGAGCAGAGGGTTGCTCACAATGTTCGATAATCTCGTTGCATCCGGCGCGGCACGGATTGTCATTAACCTGGAGCAAGTCAATTATGTTGACAGCGCGGGCATCGGCGCACTCATCGAAATACATCGAAACATAAGAGCCAAAGGCGGAAGCCTCAAGCTTTGTAATCTCGGCCCGAAGTTGAGGCAAGCGTTGGATATTGCCCGGCTGCTGCCAATATTCGAAACGTGGCCCACCGAAACTGCGGCTATCGCAAGTTTCTGAGGACGGCGGACGATGCCATGATCCGCTTGAGCACTCACGACGGAAGTCAAGCCCTGACAAACGCCGATCGGAAAAGTGGATTCCTAGCCAAAACCACTTGTACGGCTCCCCGACAAATCACGAGTTGACGAGCCGCCTCAGCGTAGATGGACCTTGGAGAGACCTATGGATGTGGCCACCATCCCCTGATACGCAGTCTCAAGCCAACGCGTAGAGATACTCGACGAAGGACCGCACAGCTCCATCAATCCCGGAGACTTTTGGATTGCTGGAATCAATCAGATAGTACTCGTTCGGAGCATGTGCGCCGGTCCCGTGCCCTACTCCAAAGTGTCCAGCGGGAAGATTGAGTGGTTCCGAAGTGAAAACGTATCCAGGCCAGGAGCCAGCTGATCGAGGCCACAGCACAGGATCCAGACCTAGTTTGCGGTAAGTCGCAATTTGCGCTTGTATGAGCTTGGTATCCGGCGAAGTCTGCGTCGGATCGTATCCCCCACTCATATTGATCTCTATGTCCCCAAAGCCGTGTTTGGCAAGATGCTCCTTAAGCAGCGCCAGTGTGCCAGCAGCCGTCATGTCAGGCACCAGCCGCATGTCGATTTTCGCGACCGCGCGATGCGGCAAAACGGTTTTCCCACCGGGGCCAGTGTATCCACCGACCAGACCCTCGATGTTGATGGTGGGTTTAGACTCGAGCAGCACGAGCGAGTCCAGCCAATTTTTGTCATGCACCCAATGCTCTACTCCAAGTTGCTTCTTCGCCGTGGCTTCACTGCGGCGAGCGGCAACATCCTGAATCATCTTGATCTGTGCCGGAGTCAGCGGCTTGGCCTTGTCAAAAAAGCCCGCAACCGCGGGCGTGTGGCCATCCGCCTCGATCAACGTGTTGAGCGCTTGCACCAGGTGCCACGTGGGGCTGTCTACCTGTGCCTCAAGGCTGGAATGAACGTCATGTTTGGGTCCTCGTCCCCATTTCTCGCCGCTAGAAATCAGCTCGAGCTCAACTACACCCTTAGCGCCAAGCGATATCTCGATTCCCCCATCCAAATCCTGGCCGGCCTCTGGCAAGAAGACACCCATGCATTTCTTCAACGCCGCGTTGACTTTGGGTTGGCGGATCACCTCCGGAAAGTGGGGAGAGCCAATCTCTTCTTCGCCCTCACAAACGAGCACGAGATTTACGGGTAGCTTTTTCCCCGCCGCCTTGAATGCATGAAGAGCGCCGAGAAACGCAGTCTCAGGGCCCTTTTGGTTCACAGCGCCGCGACCCACGCACACCTTACCCAATCCTTCCTTGTCCACGATCCGCGCCTCGAGTGGAGGCGAAGACCACTCCGAGGGATCGAACTGTTTCACGTCGTACATGAAATAGATCCCGACGGTGGTTGGCGCGCCGGAATCCAGGATGCCGAAGACCCCAGGCTTGCCCGATGTGGGCACAATTTCGACGTTCGCAAATCCCGCATCGCGAGCGAGTTGTGCCATGTATTCAGGGCCCTGTGGATAGTTGCGGTTCTCGGCTGCGATCGAAGGCAAAGCGATCCAGTCCTGCAGCCGCTTCACATTCTCGTCGTGCATCTTCGGTATTTGGCTCAGCACCGATTGCAGGTCGGAGTCCTCTGCAGCGGAGACAGATTTTTGCAACGCGACGAAGGCTGCTCCAGCAAGTGCGCCGTGGATGAATTCTCTGCGATGGACCAAGTTTTCGCTCCAATCAGTCAATGCATCTCTTTATGAATGGTCAGACTGTCCTGATCCAGATCTTCACTAAACTCCGCTTGAACAAGAACGATTGTCCGTGGTTTAGCTGGAATCTGCTCCCGAAAGAGTACCCTCTGCCATTCATCGCAGGTCATCATACTGATGGATTTCCAAAGCGCCAGCAATTTTTCTCAACTCACAGATCTCTGGGGCACGAAAACACCTTCTTGGACGCGAAAGATAAGGTTCTGATTGGATGGTCGGCTACCCGGAAGTTGTCCCGAAACCACGTTCGACGAAGTAATCGAAGCAAATCGTCGTGGCACTTGGACGATTAACGCGGTGACTGGAAACTGACGCACTATCGGGCTAGACGACTCGGCCTAGACCCCTCGGCCTAGACCCCTCGGCCTATAGAAGTACAAGGCCGCGACGGATGCCCAGGGCCACCGCCTCGGTGCGACTCGCGGCGCCGAGTTTGCCGAGAATCGAACCAACGTGGAATTTTGCGGTGTGATCGGAAATGCTGAGTCGCGCCGCGATTTCTTTGTTGCCCAGGCCCGCGGCTAGCATTTGCAGGACTTCGCGCTCGCGTTTGGTTAACGGTTCGGCGAGTTCGCTTAGTGGTTGCGAGGCAGGCGTCGCAGCGGGTGCGAGGGTGTCGATTTCCGCGGGATGCAGCACCAGAAGCCCCGCGGTGACCGCTTGGAGCGCGGCGAACAATTGACTAGAGGTGACATCGGCGGGCAGGACCGCACGGACTCCTGAGCGAAACGCGTCGCGAGACGCGGACTGAGATTCGGCGTTCGGAGCTTCCGTCGGCCAGCGATTCCCGGCGAGCAGGACGACGGGAATTTCCGGCGCGAGATCAGACCGCGCCAGGGAACCGAGCATGGATTCGGTGCTTTCGCCGGAAGCGTCGACAACCAGCGCATCGGCCTCGCTGTCAGGGAACGCGTCAGCGACACCATCGAGATCGGAGAAGCTCCCAGCCACTTCAACGCCCCGATCTGCGAGGAGATTTTGCAACCCGGCACGCGCCAGCGAGGAAGCTCCGACGATGAAGACGCGAATCACGCCGCGACGCCGCTCCTCGAAGCCTGGCGACCTGTATCCTGGCGACCCAGCTGAATCATTACGCGGCGGATGCGAGTGTAGTCCCCACGAAGAAATTCGAGACGCAGGAGACGCGGGCCTTCTCCACGGAGCGCTCGGGATAAATCGTCCAGCAGGGTGAATGGGTGGCCTTCGGTTCCCAGCAGGATGTCGCCGGGCAGGAGCGAGGCACGTGCCGCGGGACTGCCCGGCTCGACTTCGAGCACAACCAGCCCGAATCGCTTGGCCGCACGGCTACCGGAATTGGGGACTTGCACGGGGTACAACGTAACGCCCAGCCAGCCGTCCCGTGCTCCATGATTCGAACGCGCGCCGGAGAGAAAGTCGGTGACGGCGTTACTGGGGATCGCCAGGGCCAGACCGAGGGCGACCATCGTGTTGATTCCGATGACGCGGCCGGCAGCGTCGGCGAGCGGACCGCCGGAGTTTCCCGGCGCCAGGCGGACGCCGGCCTGCACCCACGATTGCGGGCCGAGACCCGGAAACGGGCCGACCGCGTGGACCACTCCTGTGGTGAGTGCCCCGACAAACCCCAGAGGATTGCCGATGGCGATCGCGAGTTCGCCGGGCCGCACACGCGAAGAATCCGCGGGAGTTGCCGCGGGAAGATTCTTGGCATTGACGCGGAGCGTCGCGATGTCGCGAACTGGATCGGAGGACACCAGTGTCGCGTCGAGTTCGCGACCATCCCAGAGCTGGACGCGGAGTGACGCACGTCGTGCGACGTGCGCGTTGGTGACGATGACGCCGCCGCTCGACCAAATTACGCCCGAGCCGTTGCCACGCGGGCCCGCCTGGATGAGAACCGTGGATCGGCGGAGACTCTCCGCGATTTCGCCGAAGCTCGCGACGGCCATGTTATGCGGCTCCGTGCGTGCGTTCGCCGACTACGACGTGGGTTTCCTGAAATGTACCGCCGCGGACGAAGCCAAGTGTTAGTGATTTGCCGATCGCAGCGCCTTGGAGTTGGGAGTGAACGTCCTCAAGGCGTGCGACCGGTTGGCCGGAGAGCGCGACAATGATGTCGCCAATGACCAGGCCCGCTTTGTGGGCTGGGCTTTCGGATTCCACCTCGAGAATGATGGCCGCGGTTTTTTGTTCGCGGTGCAAGGATTGGCGCAGAGCCTCGGGCAGGCGCACGGGCTGGAGGCCGACGCCGAGGTAGCCGCGCGGGATGCGGCCTTTCTGCAGGAGCGTGTCGACCACGGTGTTGACTGTGGAGGCAGGGACCGCGATTGCGCCGAAACGTGCGAACCGTGGCGTGGCGATGCCGAAGATGCGGCCGTGCGCGTCAACCGCGGCGGCTCCCGCAGCCGTCGGCGATACCGCGATATCAAGACGGATGTAAGGAGCTAGTGATGCTCCGGTCCAGGTCTTGCGTTCGGTTGCTGCGAGACTGACTACGCCGAGCGCGGCGACTGGGCCGCTGGCGCGCGTGCGGCCGACGACGAGCGTAAGGCTCCCGGGTTTGATGGCACCGGCATCACCAAACTCGGTTACGGGCGTCGCGGCTTCCGCGCATTTCAGGACCGCGAGATCGGTCGAAGGATCGCGTCCGGCGAGTATTGCGGGAACGACGCGGCCGTCCGCGAGTGTGACGTGAATTTCGTCGTCGCGGCGCAGCGCGTGTTCCGACGTGACGATAATGCCCGAGCGCCAGATAACGCCGCTGGACGAGCCGCGCGCTTCGGCGTGAACGGCAACAGTGTTCGTCGCGGCACGATCCGTGGCTTGCGCCAGCGCGTTTGAAAGTTCAATAAGTTGTGAAGACATATACAACCTCCTTGAACAAGATGCCGCAGTCGCAGGGGCGTCTACATCCGCCGATTGGCTAGGTCGGAGCCTGGAAGTATGGGTAGGTATCGCTGCTTTGGATGATCTTTCGACGCAAGAACGCTAGAAAAACGGCCGATTCGATGCGACCCGGGTTTACGGAGTCGTGCTCTCCATCAGTTCGAGGCGGTTGCCGAAGGGATCGAAGACGTGGACACGGCGAAAATTATTGAAGGAGGTGTCGGGTTTAGCGGAATGGCCGGCGCGCTCGCAAGCCGCGACGATATCGTCGAGATCATTGACAACAAGCGCTGGATGGGCGCGCTTGGCCGGATGGAAATCGGGCTCGATGCCGACGTGGAGATTCACGGGGCCGGCCACGAACCATATGCTGTTGCGTCCCGCCATTTCGGCAGGCTTCTCGACTTCGGTTAAACCGAGGATTCCGGTGTAGAAGTCGCGGGCCCGCGTTTCGCCACCGATGGGAATTGCGATCTGCACGTGGTCGAGGCTAAGGATTGGCATGAGCCTCTGATGGTTGCAGTGGACCGCCGCCGGCCCACGGAGAAACGCAGAAGTAGCTGCCATGGAGGCCGGACGCCAGGAACATGAGTGCGGCGAGGACAAACAGCGCTACGAGATGAAGGTTTCGGCGTTTCACAGCGGCACGCTCATTTCGTACGGTCATTTCGTAGAGGCACGCTCATTTCACACGAGTACGCTCATTGGATTCGATCCGCAGACGTTCGGTTACTCAGGGTAGATAGGGCATGGCCTCGGTGGACTCGACGAATTTTTTCAGGGCAGCCATGACTTCTTTGCGGGTAAACAGCCGGCAGAAGAGGTCGATTTCGTGGCGGAGATCTTCGAGGGGGATGGGCTTGATGAATTTTTTGGCGGCGGCGCGGGTTACGGCGTCGAATTTTGTGATTTGAGCGGCGGTAGCTAAGGCAATCTTGCGGGCTTCGCCTTCAGCGGCGAGTTGCGCGACGAGGCCGACAGCCTGGGCGCGTGTGGCGTTGACGCTGCGGCCGGTGAGCAGCAGATCGCGGACGAAGGCGTTGCCGAGGTCGCGTTTCAGGCGGGGTATGCCGCCGAAGCCAGGGATAAGTCCGAGGCGAAGCTCGGGGAAGGCAAAGCGCGCCATTTTGTCGGCGACGATGATGTCGCAGGCGAGGGCGAGTTCCAGGCCACCGCCGAAACAGACTCCATGGACCGCGGCGATGGTCACGAAGGGCGCGGCGTCGATGGCATTCAGGACCGCGTGAATGCGTTCGAGGAATTGGCGGACGCCGGTGAGGCGCTCTTTGGCGGAAAGGGGTGCCGCACTCTCGTACAGCTCGCGTAAATCGGCGCCCGCGGAAAAACCTTGTTTGCGAGCGCTGGTGATGATGCACGCGGAGGTTTCGGGGGCTAGCGCGGGAAATGCGGCCACGAACTGCTCGAGTTCGGCGAGCATGGCGGTACCGATTTCGTTGGCGGGCTCGCGATCGAGAGTCAGCTCAAGGATGGAGTCGCGCAGGTCCCAGCGCAGCGTTTTGCCGGTGAAGGAAGCCATTTTCGAGAAGTCCAGCGGGCTCCGGGAGAGAAGAAGCCAACCAAGCTTACTATAGTCCGGAAGGACCGATTGACGTTGTCGGGGGGTCGACCCTTCGGGGCTCAGGGCGAGCAGTTGAAAGTTGAAGGTTGAAAGTGATGGACTCGGGCCGGTCTGGCGCCGCCGATCGGGCTAAGTTTGGGGACTGTATGGGCGAGCCTGGGTTAGAAGATGAGCTGCGAGTGGTTATAAGTGAGTTACCTACCTCCCCCCTGTTTTTTGTAAGTCTATCGTTTCAAAGGCACTTCAAGCGGCTTGTTTTTATAGACTTCTGCAAGTATTCATTTTAAAAGGCTTATGGGGATGGTTGCCCGGCACCCTGCAGGAAGGCCTCTTAGGTTCAGTGGCAGGGCCATGTGCAGCAGCCGGCTGAGCCAACCTCAAAAGGAGAGCGCGTGGTGGCCTGACGCTTGGGCGTAATTCTCAACGGACTAATGTTACCAAGATAATATTTAACGGTCAAGATATTTTTGGGTTGGGTGCAGCGGGTGTCGGATCAAAGTTCGACAACCGAATCCGCGCCTGCGAAGCATTCCGCGCCTGCGTTGAAGTTGTGGGATTTGGTCGACGTGCACGGCCAGGAATGGATGTGCCACGGGGGTTATTCCAGTGTGTCAGTTTCCGATTGCGCGACTCATCGTCCACTTGGGTCTGAATGGGGCCCCGGACGGTCTATTCGTACCGCAGCGCCACCATGGGATCGACACGCATGGCACGGCGGGCGGGCAGGTAAGCAGCAATCAAACCGACCGCGATCATTATTGCAACGGCAAGGACAATCGGAAGGGGACTGGCGACTGGCAGGTCGGGGATCAGGCTGGCGGCTAAGCGTTTTCCCCAGAACGCAAGAGGTGCTCCGATAGCGAGACCAACGCAGACCATCCACAAGGCGTCGCGAAGGACGATGCGCATAACGTCAGTCGCTGCCGCACCTAGCGCGATGCGAACGCCGATCTCGTGTGTGCGCCATACGACCGTGTATGCGAGTAGGCCGTACAGCCCGATGACAGCAAGCAGCGCGCCCAGCGCACCCAACCCTGCGGAAAGCGCCGCAAACAACCGCTGTGGAACGATGGACGAATCGATCTGTTGGTTCATCTCCATCATCCGAACGATGGGAACACTCTTCAGGACAGTGGCCTCGGTTTGACGAACCGCGCCGGCAAGTCCGCCTGGATCGATCCTGGTGCGGATCGCCAGTTGGGAGCCAATGAAGCCTTCTTGAATAAGGTCTGCATAGATCGTCGGTGGCGCCGGTTGATTGAGGTCTTTGTATTTCGCGTCGCCCACGATTCCAACGATCTCAAACGTCTTCTCGCCCTCCGTCATCGTGATATGGCTGGGCGTAATGTGCCTTCCGATTGGATTTTCGTTCCCGAAGCAATTGCGAGCGGCGCTTTCGTTAATGATCGCGACACGTGAACCGGCCTGGTCGCGTGCTGAAAAGTCGCGACCCGCGAGAAATGGCGTCAAATATGTCTCAAAATAACTCGGCGCGATGTAATTCATCCAGACCGCAGTCGTTTTATCCGGATGACCGTCCGCAGCCGCGAAGCTCGCTGCCCCGGGCCCTTCCATCGGGCTCATTTCACTAAAGGTGGCTGAAGTTACGCCGGGAATAGCGTTCAGCCGCATCACCAGCTCTTGAGATAGACGCGAGAATTGCGCAGCGTTATAGCCGCTCTTCGCGAAATCAAGCGTGACCAGCAGCAGATTATTGCGCTCGAACCCCAGATTGTTCCGAAGCTGCGCCAGATATCCAACAAATAGCCCCGCCAAACTTACGAGCACCAGTGAAATCGCCACTTGCGCAGCCACCAGCCCCTTGCCGAACAGGCGCTGGCGCTTTGTCTCTCCGATCTTCGACCCTGGCAGCAGCGCCGACGCCGGCATCGCATTCGACGCGCTCATCGCGGGTGCTGCACCACACAGAAGTCCAGTGAGCAGCGCGATCGCCGCCGTGAATATCAGCACCCGTGCGTCCGGCTGCTTCAGCACATCAAAGTGCACCGGCAATCCCATCATGAACCTGCCTGACGCGAAGAGCCGGATCAGCCTGTCCGCCGCGAAGTACGCCAGAAAAATACCGACCGCGCTCCCGATCAACGACAGCAGCAGCGACTCCGTCAGCGTCTGTCGCAGCAGACGAGCCCGCGCCGCCCCGAGGCACACTCGCACGGCCAGCTCGTGCTGCCGCGCCGCTCCACGTGCCAAGAGCAGCCCCGCCAAATTCGCGCACGCAAGGAGGAGCAGCAAGCCTACCGTCGCCATTAACACCGTTAGCGGTGTCGAGAGCATCTGGGTCACAGGAGTCGAAACGCCGTTTCCCGCGGGCACAATACGGAGTTCCATTTGACGCATAAAAGGATTTGCATTGGGCCGGTCGTTGGCGGTTTTGAACAATGTCGCTAACTCTGCGCGGGCTTGAGGGATGGTGACGCCCGACTTCAGACGTCCCAGCAACGCCACCGCAAAATCTCCCAAAGCACGATGCCCCAGCGAATACGGCAGCCAGATATCCTGCTGCGCTTGATTGCTGAGACCGTAGAATCCGCGTTGAGTTACGCCGATGATGGTGACCGGAGTGTCAGATGCAGTGACTTTCTGGCCGATAATGGCGGGATTCAGATTGAAGCGCGATTTCCAAAAAGACCAACTCACTACAGCGACGGGCGAGGAGTCCATGGCGTCTTGCGGGCCGATGAGCCGGCCGATCGCAGGCTGGACGCCAAGCGTTTCAAAGTATGTTCCGCCGACGTTTCCGCCGAAAACGGTTTGCGACTCCAACGCGGGCCCACCGACGACGTAGTTGTTGAGGGAGCCGATGATCAGGTCCGAGAGGACATGATTGCCGTCACGCATGGTCTGGTAGGCGTCCCACGAGAAACCGTTGAACCCAGGTTCAGGATCGTCGGGATAGTGATGGAGGATTTCGACGAGCTGCCCTGGATCGCGCACGGGGAGCGTGTGCAGCATCAGGCCGTTCATCATAGTAAAGATAGCGGTGTTGGCGCCGATACCGAGGGCGAGGGTGAGGATGGCGACCGCGGTGAAGCCGGGGGATTTGCGCATCATGCGGAAGGCGTAACGAATGTCTTGAAGAATGCCGGCGAACCAATTACTGCTGCTGTTTCCGAGCGCAATGGGCTCGCGATATAAGTCGCTCTCGACTGACCATAAGTTGCGTGCGAGGAGGTCTTCGTCCTTCAGTTCGTCGAGAGAAGCGCGAAAGGCGGAGTCCGCCGAGTGCCCATCAGCGAGAAGTTCCTCGTATTGATCGTCAAGGTGCTGCGCGATCTCTTCGGCGATTTCGCCTTCGCGCGCCGGCGAGAGCTTCAACGGAGCAAGGCGGCGGAGAATTTCTGGCTTCCAGTCAGGCATTTTCTGCCTCGGTGATGCGATTGATGCCGGCTACAAATTCCTGCCAGCCGCGAAGCTGCGAAGCGAGGACTTTGCGGCCCTGGCGCGTCAGACGATAGTAACGGCGGCGGCGCTGTCCGTTCTTTTCGACCCAGCGTCCAAGCAACCAGCCACGGCGTTCAAGACGGTAGAGCAGCGGGTAGAGCGAGGCGACGTGAAAACGAACCGTGCCGCCAGAGCGTTGCTCGATAAGTTTGCTGATTTCGTAGCCGTGGCGCGGACGGGCTTCGACGAGCGAAAGAATGAGGAGTTCGGCGCTACCCTTTTTCCATTCCACTTGTGAGGCTGTTTTGTCCATATATGGCACTACAACATATTGAAAGACTGCGCGGCTTAAGAGTCAAGCGAATATTTCGGGAGCCGTGTTCGCGCGGCCTGGGCGCCCCGCCAGACCTTATTTTCCCACTGCGATTAGGTACACGAAGAGGATGAAGGCGGCCACGCCGACTACCGTGCGGACGGAGTGGAGATAACCCCAGCGCACCAGAAGCGCGCGGGCACGGTTGGAGCTCCGGTCCAGCGACGCGTCGAGGAGTTGTTTGTTGGTGGGGAAAATGACGAGCAGGGTGTAGGGAACGATCGAAACGAACAAGGCTGCGCCTGCCACCCAAGCTACGCTGCCGCCTCGAACCCAGACCAGCGCTGCCAGCAATGAGCCGGCGACGTCCAGCAAAGCTTGCATAATCGCCGCACGGCGATAGCTGGGGCCGAATTGGGTAGCGGCGAGTTGCGTTCCACATTCCATGCGGGCCGGATGTTCAACCAGCGTGACGTAGAGGGCCGCGCCGGAAAAAATGCCGCAGCAAGTCACTACGAGTATTTTCGCGAGGGATTGGAGATCCATCATTCAGTTGTTCCGTGCGGCGTACATGGCGTCGATTTCTTTGGCGAAGCGGGAGTTTATGGCGGCGCGGCGGAGCTTGCCCATCGCGGTAAGGAGGCCGTTGTCCGGCGTCAACGTTTCGCTGAGAAGGGTGAAATTGCGGATTTGGCGGTAGTGGGGAAGATCCGGATTGATGGCGTCCACGGCGGATTGTGCTGTGGCGGGGTCGACTGGACCGGTGATGAGGGCGCAGAGGTAGCCGCGGCCGTTCCCCACGATGACGATGTGCTGGGCGCCGGGGAGGAGCTGGGCTAGTTTGTCCTCGATTGGCTCCGGTGGGATTTTGTGGCCGGAATTCAGGATGATCAGATTTTTTACGCGGCCGATGATGCGCCAGTTGTTGTGGGCGTTCTTTTCGCCTTGGTCGCCGGTGTGGAACCAGCCGTCTTGCAGGACCTTCGCGGTTTCTTCTTCGCGATTCCAATAGCCTGGGAAAACGTTGGGGCCGCGGACTACGATTTCTTCGTTTTCGGCGATTTTCATCTCGATGCCGTTGATGGTGGGGCCGACGTGGCCGGTGTCTACGGTGCCGTTGGGATCGTCCATGGTGCATATGCCGGTGGTTTCGGTGAGTCCATAGACCTGTAGAACCGGGACGCCCAGCATGCGGAAGAAATTTTGCGTTTCGGGAGCTAGTGGCGCGGAGCCGCAGATGAGAGCGCGGAGATTGGGACCGAAGCGTTCTCTAATTTTGCTGAAAATGAGTTTGCGGCCCAGGGCGAGCCATAGCTTGTCGAACGCTTGCGGAGTCTTGGTGAGATCGCGCTGTGCGGCATCGCGGGCTTTTGCGTAGAGCGAGCGAATCGGGGCTGGGCGCTTAGCGATGGCGTCGTCGACGCCGCGTCGCACGCGTTCGAGCAGCGTGGGCACGTTCAGGAAATAGTGCGGGGCGGAGAGGCGAATCTCATCGGCCAGGCGATTAAGATCGGTCGAGAGCGTAACGGTGCTTTCGCGGGAGAGGAAGGAAAGCGTGGCAATCCAGGACGCGGCGAAATTCAGCGGGAGGTAGTGGAAGACGCTGTCTGGGCCTTGCGAGCCGCGCATGAGCTGGTCGAGGCGTTCGCTAGTGCGTTGCAGCATGAAGGAGATGTTGCCGACGTTGAGGCAGACGCCCTTCGGTTCGCCGGAAGTGCCGGAAGTGTAGACGATGGTGACCAGATCGGAGTCGCGGCGGGGATTCGCGGCCAGGAGCGTCGCAGGTGCGGATGCGCTCGTGGGAGGCAGCAGTTCGTCGAATAGGACTTGTTTGGGGACGGCAAAAGAATCGCCGGGCCAACCCTTTGTGATGGCATCGCCTAGCGATGCATCGGCTACGACGAGTAATTGCGGCTGGCAGTCTTGCATCACCGCGCCTAATTCGGCGGGAGCCTGGCGCGAATAGAGCGGGACGACGATGAGACCTTCAGCCATCAGGGCCAGGTCGATGGCGATCCAGCGGATGGAGTTGGAAGCGAGCAGAGCACAGCGATCGCCGGGCTGGAGATGGTGCCGGCGCAGGGCTTCGCGGGCCTGCTGGATTTGAGCGAGGAGTTGGCCGCCGGTTACGTTTGTGAATTGATTGCCGTGGATTTCGCGCAGGATGGTGCGGGCGGAGTTACGCTGAAGTTGCGCGAAGAGGCTTTCGAGGAAGTTGGGCATGGAGTTTGGCGAGTTGAGCGGTGGGTATTATGAATTGCGGTGGTGGGGCAATGCAATTCGAGCGAGAGGTAGGTAGTGGATCCGTTTCCGATTAGCCGACTTGGCGATACCCGACGCGTCTCCTCCCGAGCCACATTGTTGCTCACGACGGGCTTTTACTGACACTTGGCTCCGCCAGCTTATCCGGTCAAAAATTAACCCCGAAGTGGTTAATTGTTCACCCAACTCGCGTTTCGCCGGACTGGCTGTACCGTAATCTATAGACAACACGATCATTCGTGCGATTTTCGAAACTGGCGCTGAAATTGCACCGTAAAAAGTTGGGCCTAGTTCGTATAGGAGAGAACGAATGAAATCGCAGACCAAGGCAACGGCAAAGACACCACCCTCAAAGAAAGCCAACCTTAAGGTGCCTACCAAGAAATCCACCTCGGTGCTCAGCCCTAGACTAGCTACCAATCACAACGAAACGCTGCTGGTACGCTAGTTCTCAGCGCTGAAGAAGAATAGTGTGCCCGACGCGCCGAATGGCAAGGCCCTGGCTGCTGGGCTCGCCGCGCTTCAAGAACGGGCGAGGGGTTACACCTACCTCGGCAAATATCGCGAGGCCGCATCGTGCCTGCACAGGGGTCTGCGACTGGTGGGAAGCGCGGCGACTTCCCCAACTTATGACCATCTTGCCCTGTGGAATGAATTGGGGATAGTTTACAAATATCTGGGCAAGTTCAAGAGTGCACAAAAGTTTTACGGCATCGCCTTGCAGCATTCAAGTAGTTGCCTGACCGGCCGCGACCGTTATGATTTCCTAGCCAGCCTTTACCACAATCTGGGTGGCTTGGAGCATTCCCGCGGCCAATTCAGTCGAGGCGAGCGGTACGCGCGAAAGTCTCTGCAGTTCCGAGCGAGAGCAGCGGGCGCCAGCAGCATTGCCGTAGCTGCCGATAGGGCGGCTCTGGCCGCAATCCTCGACGGTCTACGCAAGTTCAACGAATCGCAAAAGCTCTACCGGAAGGCCTTGAAAACCTACCGCCGCGTTTACGGCAAAAGCCATAGAGAGATTGCGCTCATTTTGAACAATCTCGCCGCGGTCTACCAAGCGGCTGGTCAACCCAGTCGCGCAGAAACGCACTATCGAGCGTCACTTGCCATGAAACGGCAGAAATTGGGCAAAGCTCATCCTAATGTCGCCATCACCATGAACAACCTTGCGATGTTGTACGCATCCCTGGGCAGAGAGCCGGAGGCTCGTCTCTGGTTCGAAAAAGCGCTAAAGCTCCTCCGTAATTCTCTCGGCAAATCCCATCCCAACACGCTGGCGGTAAAAAGAAATCTTCAAAAGGTGAAAACAGCTTATCCGATGAGAGCGGTGAAAAATCGGACGAAAGCCTGGTAAACAGCGGTAACCGGAAAAGTGGAGCCTAGTACGAAAGTGTCCAGGAGCCCTGCGCGCAAGGTGCGCTGGATGGGCTGTTCAGCGCTTCGGCGTGATCTTGGCAGCAAAGGATTGCGCCACTATCTTCCCATTCCGCACAACAAATGTGTCGGTGGCAAGCTCGTACGAATTGTCTGCTGTTTCTGCATCCCATAAGATGTAAGCGTAATCTCCGTCAATGTATCGCTGCCGCATCGTAAACGAGGCGCCAGGCTTTGCAAACTCCGAAAGGATCGCCTGAAAGAATGGCTTGATTGCGGCAAGGCCTTTTAGCGGTTTGTCAGGCATGAACAACACGACATCCGATGCGTAATCAGCGAGTACGCCATCGAGGTCGTTCTCGCCAAAGCACTTCAGATGATTATCGAGAACATCGCTTGTAGTGGTCATTCCTCTCCTTCCTTCGCGCTTTAGGCCTGAGTATACCAACGTCAGATACGTACAAACAGCCGGCAACTAACGTTCAAGCGCCTGATTACCGCACCAACTGGACTGACTCGCTACCGAGAAGTAGAAATAGTGGAGCGGTTCGGAGCATGCGGGGCGAGTAGGGCGCTGCGCACCAAGGCGGCCACATGGATTCGGCTATGGCGGAGGAGATCGGGGCTTCCGTGGGTGGCGATTTCTTGCAGCGCGGATCGAGGGTGGGCACCCGGCCGCCACAGCATACAAGATGACGGCAACCGGGTCTTTAGCTTAGGGCACGAGTAAGAGAGAGACGGTGTGACGTGGAAGAGGGGCGGGTGCGCAATCGAAGAGAGATTCCTCCACTACGCAGACCGACGCGTTCGCAGGAAGCGAACGCGGAAGATAAAGTCGGTCTGCTCCGGTCGGAATGACGGTGCGGGCAGCGTTGGAGTTGTGGGTTGCGGTTTGCTCGGTCGGAATGACGGTGCGCCGCGAATACTCAAGACGCTCGGGGCAGGTGCGCGATCGAAGAGAGATTCCTCCACTACGCAGACCAACGCATTCGCAGGAAGCGAACGCGGAAGATAAAGTCGGTCTGCTCCGGTCGGAATGACGGTGCGGGCAGCGTTGGATTTGCTGGGTGCGGCCTGCTCCGGTCGGAATGACGGTGTGCCGCGAATGCTCACGACGCGCATGGTTGACGGTTGGGCGTTAGGGGCGCAGCGGCGCCGTGGTCCGGCTGCGGTTGGAGGTGGGAATCGATGCTTGTTCGTCGGAGCACAGGCAGGAATGCCTGTGCCACTCGGAGTCGGCGGCTTATCTGGCGGTGGAACCGGCTACGGAGTGGTGGGCTGCCGGGGAGGTGTCGTAACGGTCGGCTAGGTCGAGGAGCGTTGGGCTTAGTGGGGGGAGGTAGTCTTCCCAGCTCAGGACGCCGGAGCGGAGGGGGAATTCGGGGTAGGTGCGACGGACGGCGTCTTCGAGGATCGTGCCCATGCGGGCCATCACCTTGAGGTTGCGGATAACCGTGCGGCCTATGCCTTCGCGGACGCTGTCGGCTTCCGATACCAGGGTTTCCATCACTTGCAGGAGTTTGGTTTCGAGGTCGGGGTCTTCGACGGTCAGGAAGAGATGTTCGTGGCCGCGTTCGCGCATGAGGTTGCGGATGCGTTCGTCCATGGTGACGCCGGCGGAGGCGACGAGGCTGGGCATGCACGTGACGATGCCGTGATAGCGGGACGAGACCATGTAGGAGCCCGTGCGGAGGATCGAGACGAGTTCGAACATGTTGTAGTCGTCGGACGTGAAAATCGGCGTGCCGGGAAGAAACTCCAACATGGAGCGGCAGGCGACCGCGTCCAGGCGCTCCATCGCTACGAGAATGGGAAACACGCGATGACGCTGACAGAAGGCGGCGGCGGCTTTGCCGAATCCGGAAATGTAGTGGCTATATTTGCGGTCGACTTCGGGACCTGATTCGTGGAAGTAGACGGTTCGGTACTGGCTCTCTTTGTAGGCGCCGGTGGTCACCCGGGCGATGTATTTGGCGATGGACGCTTTCACTGGCCAGACGAACGGATGGATGGGGCACAGCACGAGGATCGGTGTCTTTTCGTCCCAGCCCGCTTCGCGCAGAACTTTGCGGGCGTATTCGGGCGGGTTGGGCTCGAAGGTCCAGGCGGTGTCGGTGCCGAGTTCGGTGGGAATGCCGAGCTTGCGGAGGAGCGTTTGTGATTCGACGTTGCGGGTGATGACCAGCGAATCGTGAACATAGCGCGCGCACATATCCTGGACCAGGCGATCCATGTGTCCAGCCTCGCCACCATAACCGAGGGAGAGTTTATTCTCCGCGGAAGACAGGCCTAGAGAACCGATCATCATCGTGGTCAGGGCGTTGGCGAATTTGCTCTTGAACATCGAGCCTTCGCAGGCGATCACGCCGTGATTTTGTTGCACTTCGCGGAACAGGAACGGCGGGAAAACGTCGGGCAGATGGACCTGACGTGTGCCGTCGAAATACCCCGCCGAACGTTTGAAATCCTGCGACATCACGCTGAAGTCGACGTTATCCGCGCCGAGGACGTGGCGGACCTGGCGGAGCATTTCCTGGACGCGCACGTCGGAGCCGGTGTTGCGCGTACCGTTGTAGCCTGCGAAGAGGAGGCGAAGTTTTTCGCCGGGTGTCCAGCGGCGGCCGAGACCGAACATCCAGGCGAAGCGGCGGATTTCGATGAGCGCGCTAACCCAGGTGACCAGGAGGAAGTCGGTCATGCGTGGGCGCTCCCGGCGACGATGGAGGGCTGCGCGACAGACGCGGACGAGGGCCACGGCTTCGCTGGATAGTGGAATTTGTTTTCGCGGCTGAACTTTAGAAGCGGATATGCGTAGGAGGAAAACTTCGCGGGGGATTCCGCGAGTTCCGCTACGACGCGGGAGTTGTCGAAAACGGTGTTCCAGTCGAGATAGGGCCAGAAAACTTTCAGAAGCGAGGCGCCACGCCCGACCGAGCCGCTGCCGTGGGCCAGGCGATCCACCGTTGCAGAGAACGGTTTGCCCAGCGACGGCACGAAAGCGGGGCGACGACCGCGGCCAGCAGTGGCGAGCGCCGTGGTGATTTCGCGATAGGTCTGCGAGCTTTCGCCGGACGACAGATGATAGATGCCATGCGCGGGCGCGGGCTTCTGATGAATGGTGACGATGGCTTTGGCGACGTAGTTCGCGGGCACGATGTCGATTCTATCGTTGGGACGCAAAGGAAGGACAGGGAGGCGGGCCAGGACGTCGAAGGCTTGCACCATGTCGAATTGAGAGGTTTCGGGGCGTCGGCTGTCGCCCATTACGATCGCGGGACGGAAGATGGTGCGTGGCACGTCGGGCAACAGTTGATGCACCATGTGCTCGCCGAATTTCTTGGTGCGTGCGTAGGAATCGTAGTCGGAGCGGGCCCAGTCGATGGAGGCGTCTTCGGTGACGACCTCGTTTTGGCGCTTGCCGGCTACGGCGACGGTGGATACGTGCGAATAGCGCAGGACACCGTTGCGATTTTGCGCGCGACGCGCCAATTGAATTACTTCCAGGCCGCCGCGAAGATTGACGTTGAGGCACTGCTTTTCGGATTTGCGATTCAGAGAGGCGGCGCAATGAATCAGCGAGCTGGTGGTGTCGACCAGCGTGTGATACTCGTCGTCGGATAGCCCGAAGCGGTCGGTCGTGAGCTCGCCGCGAAATACGGTGATGCGGGAGTTGAGATAGTCGAGAAATTCGGGGAAGGCGAGATGGAGTTGCAGCGATTGCCAAAGGCGCTCGCGCGCTTCCTGGGTAGATTTTGCGCGAACCAAAAGATTAAGCGGGTCGTGGTGTTCGGTCAGCAGGCCTGCTACGAGGTAGCTGCCCAGGTAGCCGGTGCCGCCGGTTACGAAGATCGCCATAGCGGGTCAGACGGCGGCGCAGAGCTGGGAACGGCCTGGGCGCGCGCGGCTTGCGTGGACCAATCGAGCTCGCGAGGCGTGCGGGATTCGAGCGGGCGGCCCTCCATCAGCGGATAGCACCAGCGGCGTAACGCGGGAATGTGAATGTTGATCCAGTAGTTCCACCAGTCGATCGATTCGGGGTCGAATTCGAATAGGGGGCGCTCTTCCGGCGGAAGCGCGGCAGAGAGCAGGCGGGCATTTTCGCACTCGAAGACATGTTCGTTCTGGAGGATGAACGGCTCGTAGAGTTCGATGAGCTTTTCGGCGCGTCCCAGATCGCGTTCCTGCTTAGCCAGCGGAGCTTTTTTCATATGCAGGGTGACGGCGGCGCGGTTGATGCGGGAGACGACTGCTTTTTGCATGGGGATGGAGAGGCGCTCGTAGCGCTGCTTGGAGACGGGGATGGTCTCGAATTTCAGCTTGAACCAGTGCTCGAGGCCGGGCTGACGGCGGTAATACTTGCGATGCGCTAAGCCAGTCAGTTCAATGCTGCGGCCCATGTTCACCGGATTGATGGCTGAGGTTGCTAGCTGGTACATCCTCGCGTTCTTTCGCGCGATTACGGCGGCGGCAATCAGGGTCATGCCGCGGCAAGCCATGTCCACTGGAATTACGTCGAGACACTTTCGCTCGTTCGTCGGGAGCTGGCGAAAATTTGTTCCCAGCAGGTAGGAGAGCGGGCCGGAGGTGTTGATGCCTTCATTCCAGCCGGCGAAGGGAGAGCGCGTGGAGCTTTCAACGATAGACGGGCGAACGATGGCGATCGGCAGATCGCGTCCGCGGCGCGAGAGCATCGATTCACCAAGACTCTTCGTGAAGGTATAGATGTTCGGCCAGCCGAGGTGCTTCGCGCGGCGCATTCCGGCGCGCACCAGTCGATTGCGCGACCAGCGGACGCGATTGCGTTTCAGCACGCCGTCCAACTCCATCGCGGGTACGGCAGATGGATCTCCACCGCGGCCGAGGGCCTGACGTCGAAGTGCTTTCGTCAGCTCCGGGCTTTCAGACCGCTGCTCGACGCGGTGAATCATCTCGCGCAGTGAATCGATCTCGCGGTCCGCGTCGAAATCGAGATCGTTGGCTGGATTGTAATTGTCGTGGAGTTCTTCGTCGACTCGGCCGTCACGCATGCCGACGACGTAGCAGGTGGAGAGATGCATCAAACCCGCGTGATCGCACTTGCGGAGAAAGTCGAGCAGGTACAGTGTGGAATCGACGTTGGAAGCCATCGCATCGCGAAGATCGGGATTGAAGTCGGTGAGGCCCGCGCTATTGACGATGAGATCGAGCGACTTGGCAAGGCGCGCCTGCGTGGGCGCGTCCATGCCGAGACCCGGCCGGCTGACGTCGCCCTCCACTACTTCTACTTTCTCTTTCAGAAATTGGCCGAGGCGGCGGCCGTAGCGTTCCTGCAGGCCATCAAATGTCGGCGATTCTTCGACGATTTTTTCGAAGCGGCGTTGCGCGGAGGTGGTGCGATTGCGACGAATCAGCAGGGTGATCTTGCCGACGTTGGAGACATTTTCGAGCAGATCGACGAGCCAGACTTTGCCGATGAAGCCGGTCACGCCGACCAGCAAGATGTGGCGATTCGCGAGTGTTTCGCGAACAGAGAGTCGCTCGACGCGCGGGACGTCGCCCAGCGCGGCTACCGCCCGGCCCGTAACAATCGCCGGATGCGCGCTGGATTGCAATGCTGATTGCAGGCGTTCTGGCGTTTTCGCCCAGCCGAGCTGGCGCAGAAGTTTTTCTTTCGAAATGCGCCCGTCGAGCGAGCTGCCCGCAATCCAGGCGAACGGACCGCGAGGGCGCACGATGGGATCCAGCAGCCTGCCGGTGGCGTGGCCGTCGCGAAATTCCATGCGATTGGAGATGAAAGATTCGATGCCGAAGTGGCTTGCCAGCGGCCGGAGGATATGATCGAGAAGCTGGCCCACCAGAACGACTCGTTCATCTTTACGTACGGCTTCCAGAAGCTTTTCGGTGGCCTCGGGCCGCAGCGCCGGCTTCAGTACGTAGTGGAAATATTCTTCGCCCAGAAGGTCGAGTCGGTCCTGGCTAACGCCGCGCAACAGTGCATGCAGAAAACGCGTGGCGAAGGTGCGGCTGGCTGCGTAAGCAAAGGGCCGCGACAAAGTCATGCCCGCCATCCCGGCGCGGCGCGCCCAGCGTTCCGCAAAGCTCTGCGCGTTCCAGGTGAAGAATCCGACGGGGCGCAGGGCACCGACTTCGAGAAGGGAGCCTTCCACGCGCCAATACGTGGGGCTGCGCGAGTCGTCGCGCGCGCCGGAGACATGGCGTGCGGCAACACTCGTCGAATTGGGCTGGCGATCACTCATGGGCACTGCGCAGCTGGCTCAAGGATAAACCAGAATGCAAAAAACTCCCCCGACCCACATCAGGATTATGCGTACGCTTTACCCTGGGAGACCTGGAACGATTTCTCAGCCACGACGCGCCTTCACACAGCGGTCTGGCACCAACCGCGGCGGGCTGTCAGCGGAAGAGAAAGTGTAAAATTAGCATTATCAGCGGGTTCCCGCAAGCAGCGGAAGAGCACCGATTTAGATGGTACGACCCTTGGTTTTTGCGCCGGAAATCGGTTCATATCGAGGGACCGGCACGTAGCCCTGTTCCTCGATCCTGAATGCGGGTGCGGTTACTTCTTGGCGGCGTTGGCGGCGGTGACCTTTGCGGCTGCGTCCGCATACTTCTTCGTGAAGCGCTCGACGCGGCCTGCTGTATCGATCAGCTTCTGCTTGCCGGTGAAGAACGGGTGGCAATTCGAGCAGATTTCGACGCGCAACATGTCGCCTTTGATGGTCGAGCGCGTGGGAAAAGCGTTGCCGCAGGCGCAGTGCACGGTTACTTCGTGATAGTCGGGATGAATACCGGGTTTCATGGGGCTCCAGTCTGTCGCGTCCGGTCTGCACGGCTTCCCGGGTGGGGCACTACAGCCGCGTCGCTAGGTCGCGAGACAATCCTTAATTATACGCGAAGCGCCGAATCTTTCAAAACGGGGCAGTCCTTAGCGCGGCGGCTGCTCCAAACCCGCAACTTTATTCTTGCGGCTGCGTAGTTATAATCACCCACGACCGAGGGAATCGCCATGTCCACAAATACGACCGCCCACGTTGCCGAAATATCGGTTTTGATCGTTGGCGCCGGTCCGACCGGTCTTACGCTCGCGTGTGAGTTGGCACGCCGTGGAGTCGATTTTCGAATTGTCGACAAGGCCCCGGCCTTTTTCGCGGGGTCGCGCGGCAAAGGTTTGCAGCCGCGTAGCCTGGAAGTCTTCCACGATCTTGGCGTGGTGGAAAAGATTCTGGAGAATGGCCGCTTTCACTTGCCTTTTCGATTCTACGACGGCGCGACCGTGCTTGGCGATCACGATATGCACGATGGTCGCTATCCGACACCCGACGTTCCTTACGCCAGCGTGCTGATCATTCCGCAATGGCGGGTGGAAGAGATATTGCGTGGGCGTCTTGCGGAATTGGGCGGCAAAGTTGAATTGGCGACCGAGCTCGTCGCGCTGGACCAGGACGCCGCGATCGTCACCGCTACCCTACAAAACGCGGACCAACGCAATCAACTCCGCGCAAGGTATGTCGTAGCCGCCGACGGTGGCCGCAGCTTCGTGCGCAAGCATCTGAACGTCGGCTTTGAAGGTGAGACCTGGAAAGACGAACGTGTGCTGGTCGGCGATGTCCACGTGGATGGGCTGGATCGCGACCACTGGCACACGTGGCTGAAGCACAAGAGCGGCGGGGTCGCTCTTTGTCCGCTGCCATCCACGGATACATTCCAGTTCCAAGCACAAGTTCCGCCCGACATGGAGAGCGAGCCCACGCTGGAACTGTTTCAGAGCATAATCGACGAGCGTACCGGACGCAGCGACCTCAGACTCTACGATCCGACCTGGCTGTCTCTTTATCGAGTGAACGTGAGAATGGTGAATCAATATCGCATCGGGCGGATCTTTCTGGCTGGCGACGCGGCGCACGTTCACTCCCCTGCCGGTGGGCAGGGCATGAACACCGGAATTCAGGATGCCTACAACCTTGGGTGGAAGTTAAGCGCCGTCTTGAATGGCGCGGACGGGGCGCTCCTGGATACTTATGAGGAGGAGCGGCTTCCGATCGCAGCGTCGATGCTTGGGATCACCACACGATTGCACCGGCAGGCTGTGGTCGATGATTCGCAAGTGATCGAGCGCGGCCCGGAGACTTTGCAACTGGGATTGAACTATCGCCAGTGTTCCCTAAGCCAGCAACAGGACCCGCCGGCATCGCCGTTGCGTGCGGGAGATCGCGCTCCGGATGCGCCTTTGCGCGACGCGACGGGGCGAGATGTCAGCCTCTTTGACGTGTTCCGAGGCCCCCAGTTCACATTGCTGAGCTTTAGTGTGCATGACCGGGAAGGGCTGGAGAAAGTGACCAGGAAATATGAACGCGAACTTCGGACCTGCACCGTGGATCACAACGCGCCGGACAGGCCCGCGTCTGATACGGCACTGTTCGACGTTCATGGCCACGCATCCAACGCCTACGGCGGCGAGAACGGTGCCTTATTTCTGATCCGGCCCGACGGGTATGTGGGATTCATCGGAAGTGACAAGTCGATTGATGCGATCGATGCCTATCTGGAACGCGTCTGTGGTCGCGAGCAGATCGCGAGATTTCGATCGTCTCCCGCCTAGCCTCGCACTTGCGGGAAGTGCCAGCGCGTGGCGGATTCGACGTAGTTCGCGGCGTGTTCGTCCTGGCCGAAGGCTAGTTGCGGTTCGACGCGAAAGATGCAGCCGCCGGAAGACTCCAGCAGCGGAAGTAGATCCCCGCCGTATTTGCGATTGTAGATTTCCGCAAGCTGCTTCCACACCGAGCGATCTTTAATTTCTTGCACGGTACCCTCGAGGATGACTGCTTCATCCGCTTTTTCAGTGGCAATGACGCAGTAAGGTTTTGATTCGATGTTTTTTGCTTTGCGCGTATGCGGGCCGGTGCTGAACCAGAAGGCGTTTTCCCACCAGATGCCCCAGACCACCATCAGATGCGGGCGTCCGTCGGGACGCGCGGTGGATATCCAATAGTTGTGAGATTTCTCGAGACGCTCTAACGCCCAGGGCCACGGCTTGAGGCCCGACGTGGCGTCAGGCGGATTTTGCAGCGCGTCGGGCCAATAGGGGCGGCTTGCTCGCGGTTCGGTCATATTGCCTCCCTTCGAAAGTTTATTGTTCGCTTGGATTTTAGCAAGATTTAGGGCGGAGGTTTGCGACGATCCGCGATGCTCCGAACGTGCCTGAACGCCTTGACGGTTACATTTCGCGGCAAGACGCGGCGACGGGCGGGGTCCTTCGAGGCTCAGGGTAAACAAGCCCGCCCCTACAAGTACGTTAGGGCTTCAGATCGCGCGGAGTATCGCAAACCTGCGTTAGGAAACGAAGGCGCAGCCGATGCGATAAGCGCCCTGTTTGGTTTGTTGTGTCCAGACAGGCTTCAAACTCACGCGCACGGGCGGAAGAATGGGAACATGCAGAACGGCTAGGATGCTGTCCGGAAGTTTCTCTGGATGATCGAGCTCAATGGCAACGCCGCCAAAGCCGAGATCAATGACGCGAGCACGACGCGTGTTTTGGTCGCCCAGCATGGCGTACGCATTCGTTCCGGTCATCGAGACGCGTTCCGCCTTGCGCTGCATGGTGTAGACGCGTTGCGAAGGCGGAGGCGTCGGCTGGCTCGACGAAATTTCCGCGGCGCTGGCCGATGCGGCGGCCGCCATGGTGGCTTCTGGCTTTTCTGGCGTGCGGTGAGATTCGATTGAAATGGGCTTTGTAGTGGTCCCGTTGCGTACGGTCGGCGGGGCTGGTGCAGCGGCAGGCTCCGGGGGCGCCGCCGGCGCAGTTGTCGCAGTAGGCCCGAGGGCTGGAGATGCGGCGGCGACCGGCTTCGTTCCGCCATTGCCAAGCTTGCGATGATTCGCATGCTTCAGGCGATAGAGGCGTTCGTCGGCAACGCGAATTAACTGGTCCGCCTGTTCGCCGTCTTGCGGGAACGTGGCCACACCGTGATCCATGTTCACGTTGACGCTGAGCGGTAACGATTGCAACGTTTCGGCAAAAACGGTTTCGATACGCCGGCTGAGCGCGAGCGCCCGCTCCGCATCGGTCTGTGGCAGTAGCACGGCGAATTCGTCGCCACCGATACGAAAAGCGGAGTCCGAAGTACGTAACGCCTTTTTCAGCGTCGCCGCTGCGGCGCGCAGTACCTCGTCACCCGCTGGATGGCCGTGCTTGTCGTTCACTTCCTTGAAGCGATGCAGATCCAGCATCACCAGGCCCAGCGGCAATCCGTAACGACGGGCGCGATTGAGTTCCTTTTCGAATCCCTCGCCGAAAAGGCGGCGGTTATAAAGTCCCGTGAGCGGATCGGTGACCGCATTCACTTGCAGGACTCTGAGCTCGTCGTACTCGAGAATAATGGGAACGCGAAACAATCCCGCCGATGTAAGCACATCCATCAACGCGGTCTTCAGAGCTACTTGCCGGCCAAGATGGTCCGTCAATTCGCGCCGGCGCGTCAGCATCTCGTCCCAGAGCTGAATGCACTGGCTTTCGCGCAGATCGAGATGCGTAATCGCGCGAATATATCGTTGTAAAAATTGTCCGCGTGCGGAGACGTCAAGGCCGTCGAGCGTGTCGGCCAGGAGTTCGAGGTACGAATCCTCGATTGGCAAACGGGGGGGTGCGCCGCCAGGATTGGGCATACGAGATAGACACCTAAACTGCCTGCCCCCGCGGGTTGGGGAGTGAAACAGGTTGCTTGTACACCGGGAGCAAGTTGGAGTCCATCCGTATTTCGGCTGAGAAGGGCATGGGAGGAATGGAGGGAATCTTACTTCCACCCTATCAAATTGAAATTAAAGCTGATAGTGGCAAAAGCTGGTCCACGCTAGCTCCCAAATAGGGCCCAGGGCCAGCCCCTAAACGGGCCCTGCAACCGGCAGGGAGCCGAGAAACGGCATAAATTTACTCAAGAGGTCTGAGAAATTCCAGTCCGAACAGCCGCATATCTCCGGCGACGTCCTGGCGCAATACTTTCGCCGCGATCGGAGGAGTTTCGGTCGGCACGAGGCTCGAAGAAGCAGGGGACGGGGCCGGCACAGTTAAATAAACGACTTGATCGATCCTGAGCATATGAGTGGAAGTAATACAGGCCCCGGCTGAGCCAATATTCAGGGTTTTAGTCAGCTCAATGAATTCAACGCCGGAAGAATCTGATCCACGCAAAAAGACCGGAACTTGTAGACGAATGCGGGGCGAACGGCGCCGTTGAGATTGATCCAAGTGCTGCCCTTCCTTCAGACTGTCCACTCTCACTCGGCTGGCCCCTAGTACTCGCGAACTAGTACGAGCATACCCGAGAGTAAGCAGATTCGATGCCAGATGTTCGTAACCCTAACCCTCTATTAAATCGTTACAAATAAGAATTTTAGCCGTGTCAAGGCGTACTGTCAGGTCAGGGCTTAGGCATCGGATCGACCACTTAAGCCACTTGTCTTCCGCAATTATGCAAATGGCGCGCTCCCGGCAAATGGAACGCTTTTACCATTGACAGGCTGAGAAGCGCTCTGCCACGATGACGACGCGCCAATAGGGAAAATGTTTTCCCGTCTCATGGTGGAATGGGTGGTCCGATGAGTGGAAGTGTCATCACATCTCCGACACACGAACCACAGCCTCGCGGCGATGTACCCCTCGAATTGGTTGCTCGCCTTCTGGATACATTGGATAAGTCAGTCGTGGTTTCTGCACGCAGCGGGCGAATTCTGATGATCAATTCGCTCGCACGTAAGTGCCTGGATTCGCTACAACTCGGTGAGCCCAGCCGGTTGAATTTGTTCAGCGATCTTTTGGAAATAGATCCCAAACGGATTTTCGCGGACATCGAAAGCGGCCATCACGAAATCAAGTTGGACCTGGCTCGCGGCGAGAAGAGAGCACGCGCCACCATTCAGTGGGTGCCGGAACCTGACTGGTTGGTGGTTAAATTCGAGCCTGTTACCGAAGCGCAGGCCTCACCCGATCCCGCGACGCAAATCACCGTGCAGGAATTGCTGCAAGAGCGTGAGATCACCTATCGGAATCTATTGGCCGCATATTTGAAACTGCAGGAAGTGAACCGGCAGAAGACCGTCTTTCTGGCTTCCGCCGCGCATGAATTAAAGACGCCCCTCGCGGTAATCAAGGGATATTACGATCTCTTGCTCACCAGTTCGCTGGGACGTTTGTCCGAGAAGCAACGCGATATTCTGGAGGAATCGAAGGAGAGCTGCGAAAGGCTCGTCCGCCTGGTGTCGATGTTCCTGAACTATTCGGCGCTGGAGAGCGGAAAGCTGGTTTTACAGCTTCGCGAAAACGACTTGCGCGATTGTCTCGATGAGCTTTCCAAGCGCTGGCTGGAAGCTTTCCAGCGCAAAGGCGTGAGATTGGACGCGTCCTTTGATCCGTCCGTTCCGAACTTCCGCTTTGACTATCAGAAGGTGCAGCAAGCCGCCGCCAATCTTCTGGACAACGCGCTGAAGCATACGCCAGTGGGGGGGTGCGTCACGCTTCGTGCGCTGCCTCATTTCTGGGAACGACGCGTCTCCGAGGCTTCGCCATCCCAGGAACGCCGGCGCTTCCGTTTGCCACGTCCGAACAGCGTGGAAGTATCCGTCGCCGATACCGGCCCGGGGATCGCCCCGGAACACCACCAGGAAATTTTCGAGGATTTTGTCCGCGTGGACCGCAATACTACGGGCATGGGTCTGGGCTTGGCGATCGCCAAGCGCTTGGTGCAAGCGCACCGCGGGAAGATTTGGGTGGAGAGCGAAGCCGCCAACGGCAGCAAGTTCACGTTTCTATTGCCGATGGATCAGACTTAATTCAGTACAGTACGGGTCACGGGTAGTTGAACGGCATGGAGTAACGGTATGCAAGGGGAGAGGCCAATGGCTGTGAAAGAAAAGATCCTTGTCGTGGATGACGAGCCCAGTATCCGCAAGTATTTGCAAACACTGCTGGAGGTCGACGGCTTCGAGGTGGAGACCGTAGGCTCTGGCAGGGAGGTCCTCGCTAAAGTCAGCGACGGCGAGCGCCCCGATTTGATCATCCTGGACGTCCTGATGCCGGAAATGAACGGCATCGATACACTGAAGGAACTCCTGCATCTCGATCGCAGCCTCAACATCATCATGCTGAGTTGCTCGAACGAAGTTGGCACGGTCGTGGAAGCGATCCGCATCGGCGCGCACGACTACTTAACCAAGCCGTTCGAGAAAAGCGATCTGGACGCGGCGATGTTGAAGTCTCGCCAAAAAAAGAACATGACCCAGGAGAACCAGGCGCTCCGCGATTACTGCGATCAGGTTACCGAAGATTTGAGTTTCCTGGCGGCCAGCCCGCAGATGGTGCGCATCCGCCAGCAGATTTTGCAGATCGCCCCGGTGGACGTGCCCGTGTTTATCTGCGGCGAAAGCGGCGTTGGAAAAGAAGTCGTGGCACGCATGATTCACTTGCGCTCCAAGCGCCGCAACCAGGCTTTCATCAAGGTGAACTGCGCGGCGCTGCCCGGCGAATTGCTGGAATCCGAGTTGTTCGGGTTCGAGCAAGGCGCTTTCACCGGAGCCGTCCGCGCCAAGCCCGGCAAATTTGAACTCGCCAACAAGGGCACCATCTTCCTCGATGAAATCGCGGAAATGAGCACGCACTTGCAAGCGAAGCTGCTGCACGTGCTGCAAGATCATCAGTATTCGCGCCTCGGCGGCAGGCACATGGTAGAGACCGATGTGCGCGTGCTGGCGGCCACCAACGTGGACGTCCAGGACGCCATGAAGACAGGCCGCTTTCGCGAAGACCTTTACTACCGCTTGAACGTTCTCTCTATTCTGGTTCCTCCGCTGCGCGAACGCGCCGCCGAGATTCCTCTTCTGTTCCGCCACTTCCTCGACAAGTACAGCGAGAAATTCGGCAAGCCCGCGACGTCACCGTCAAAGCATCTCCTGGATGCTGCAGCAAATTATCCTTGGCCGGGCAATCTGCGCGAGCTCGAAAACTTCGTGAAGCGCTACGTGATCCTGGAGGACGACGAGGGCAGCCTGAGAGAATTGATCGAGATGTCTTCAGCCCGCCAGCGCACCTCGCCTCGCCAGGAAGCGACCATCCCTCGCGAGCAGGGTTTGAAGGCTCTCGTGCGCGGACTCAAAGACGAAGCCGAGATGGAAGCGATCGCCGATGCGCTGGAAAAGACGCGCTGGTGCCGCAAAGATGCCGCGAAAATGCTGGGCATCAGCTACAAGGCCCTGCTGTATAAAATGCGCCAGTTTAATCTCGATACCCCGCGCACCCGAAAGACGGCTGCAGCCCCCGCGATCGAAGAACCTGCAGGAGTGGGTGCGCTTCGCAACGAGTAGTGGGACAACCGCGCTTTACCGCCTTGCGGTTAATGCGCGGACAGGTTGCGCTCCAGTTTCGACCATCGCTCCGCCCGAGCGTGGATGACTGCGGCGATGGGCGGCAACGCGGAATTTTTTCGTAGCGTGAAACAAGTGTTTCCTGTATTGTCACCCGAACCGGAAATGACCAAGGACTCGGTCGAGGTTCGTGGTGCGCCCAGCCAAAGGATTTTCCAGTTCTGGACTACTGTTTAGCTCAGGCCTTTAAGGATCCCAGTCGGAGTTCGCAAGAGCACGTGGAATTAGGCGAAAGGGGCGCGGCGCATAGCCATCGGCCGCGGGCAGAGTGGAGGATGAGCATAATGACGGAACGTCGCACTGCTCGACGCTATGACTTGTCGTTGCCCGTAATCATCCGGGTTCCGGCAGAACGTCTGCCAGACAGCCAAAAAGGCAAGACCCGGGACATTTCCACCCGTGGCCTTTACTTCGTTCTCGACCAAGATCTTGAGGCGGGCTCCGAACTCGACATTACCCTGACGCTTCCTGCGGAAATCACCCATGGGTCCGAAGTCTTTGTACGCGCGCTGGGTAAGGTCGTGCGCGTGGAACGCCGTATGGAAGACGGCAGCGCTCGCATGGGGGTTGCCGCGGTTATCGAGCGGTATGACATCATCCGTGGAGAGAATGGCAAAGCCTAGAGGCACCGCCGTTCCATTCTGAAAAGGTTCCATTCTGAAAAGGTCCCGTTCTGAAGAGTTCCATTCTGAAACTCGTCCCTTTCGAGTCCAATCGCTCACGTAATTCCCCCATTCCGCCTTCACCAACCAGCCCTCAGAATTCAGTTCACTGCCGATTTGCATTCGAATAACCCGAAGTGAGGCAATAGTTTGCCGTTTACGGAGACATTTTTCCGCGCGCTCCGGCTGTCGCTAGCGCCACTCCCGCAGCCTTGCACCTTAGTCCTATAACTGTATCAACAACCAGTAAGTTGTGTCTTTAGAATGAGTTATAAAGGCTGCAGGGGAATTCCCAGCCAGCTGTTTTCTTGGGCCCGGCCTTCCCGGGTTTGGTTCCAGGTATGCAAAGTACTTCAAACGTAAGAATTTTGGCCTTATCCGGGGGAGTGCAGGGATGCCCGTCACAGGGGTGGCTAGCGCAAGGGCGGTTCCGAAGGCCGACGTCCTGCCTTCCGAAGAGATCATTTTCGGCCGCTCGGCGGCCATGCAACCAATCCGGCAAATGATCAACAAGGTTCTTGGGACCGACCTGCCGGTCCTGATTCAAGGAGAGAATGGGACAGGCAAAGGCCTCCTGGCTCAATATATTCATACGCGTTCAAAGTTTGCCTCGGGTGCCTGCGTCAAGGTCAATTGCGCCGCAATTCCTGGATCGCTGCTGGAGAGTGAGCTGTTCGGTTACGAGAAAGGCGCATTCACAGACGCCCACACGTCGAGGCCGGGTTACGTCGAAATGGCCGACAATGGCACCTTGTTTCTCGACGAAATCTCCGACCTTGATCTGAGCCTGCAGGCCAAAACGTTACAGTTGCTTCAGGATGGACAATTCAGCCGTATCGGCGACACCCACGAAAGACGCGTCAACACGCGGGTGATCTGCGCCACCAATCGCAAGCTGGAGCACGAGATCGCCGCTGGACGCTTTCGGCAGGATCTTTTTTATCGCATCAACGTCGTGACCATTAACCTGCCCCCTCTGCGCGAGCGTCGCGAAGACATCCCTGGACTGGCGTATTACTTTCTGGAGCAGCTCAATACCAGGTTCGAGCGCGAGGCGCCGCCTTTTCCGGGAGAGATCCTGGATACGCTTACCCGTAAGGAATGGCGCGGCAACATACGCGAACTGGAAAACATGGTGGCGCGCTATGCGATCATGGGCGCTCTGGACGGTTTCGCGCCCGAGGATACATGGAAGCGTCCATCGGCTTCTCCGAAGCTTTCGGTGGACGGTACCGTGTCGCTAAAGCATATCGCCAAGCAGGCCGTCCGGGAGATGGAAAGCAACGTGATTCTTCAGGTCCTGCGAGAGAACAAGTGGAACCGCCGCAAGGCCGCCAATGCGTTAAACATCAGTTACCGAGCGCTCATCTATAAGATTCAGGAGGCAGGCCTGGCGCAAAGACACCATCGGAAGAGCAATCAGGCACCCGTCGAACCCACGCAAGCCACCCCATCGCCGGATTAGAGCCCGTCCGTCGAGACGCAACTCACGTTTCCTGCAGGTACTTTCCTGCATCCAATGACAGGGGGGTAGTGCACTCGTGCAGGGCAGGATTGTGGAAAGCTTTTCCATCAAGCTACGCGAGTCCTGCTGAGCTTGCCCTTTGCGGATTTTTGACGGGTGAGTGAAGTCGCTCATAATGCTAATCTTAGGTCGAATGCTAGAAGTTCTTCGACAGTCAGCACTATGGTAAGAAACTTGCTCACTTCTTACTTGTATTGGTTTGTCTAGTTTTCTGCATTCGTCGTTTGGGACCACGGGAGGACGGTTTTGTACACGGCCTTTTACCAGTTGAAAGAAGAACCGTTTCGCCTTACGCCGGACCCTAGATTCCTGCATCTAGCCGATCCTCACCGTACCGCTCTCAAGGTACTTCTTCAGGGTGTCCTTCAACGCAAGGGTTTCACGATCGTAGCTGGCCCGGTTGGAACGGGCAAAACCACGCTGCTCCACACTGCCCTGCAGATCCTCACGGAAAAATCGGAGGGTCGCGGCCGGCTCGTTTCGGCTTTCCTGGTGAATCCGACTCTGGCGCCCTCCGAGTTGTTAGAAGCGGTCCTTGACGAGTATGAAATCACCTGTACCGCCACCAGCAAACCACGTCGGCTCGCTGCGCTCCACCAGATGCTCTTCCAGACGCAGCAACAGGGCGGCACGGCGATCCTGTTGATTGACGAAGCGCACCTGATGAGCGTGGAATTGCTCGAAGAAATTCGCCTCCTCGGTAACACCGATACGTATCAGGAAAAGCTCTTGCAGATCGTACTGTGCGGCCAGCCGGAGTTGTTCGCTGTGTTGCAACGACCCGAGTTGCAGGCGCTGCAGCAGAGAATCGCCAGCACCTGCCTGCTGCGCCCCTTGAGCCTGCCCGAAACGCGCGCCTACATGGCGGAGCGTCTCCATGCCGCGGGCTTGCGTGGATCGAGCCCCTTTACCGGCACCGCTGTGGAGGTCATTCACCGGCTGACCACCGGCGTTCCTCGCTTGATCAATCTTTTGTCGGACGCCTGCTTAGTGGTCGGCTTTGAATTGAAACGCAAGCAGATCGATCAGTTTCTCGTCGAGCAGGCGTCTGAAGACGTGCTCGGTCTGATGAGAGGCCCATTCGCGCCCGGCGGTGCAGCCGGCGCAAATGGAAAGAAGCACGTCGGAGCGTCTGTGGAAGAGACAGCGGTCCCAGAAAATGATGCTCCCGCGGGTTCCTGGCCTGATGATGATCCTCCATTGGGGGCCCGCGCTGCTGCGGCCTCTGACGCCACGGCAGCTTTGGGTGTCACGTCAGGCCTCTCTTCACAGGCGACCGCGACTCTAGTGGCCGACCAACCTCGCGCTACGAAGCCCTCGCCTCGCGATGGCAACCGGACCCGATCGACCTTTGATTCCCTGATTGACGCCCTGAAGCAAGGGCGCACTGTAGCCCGCGAGTAGTCACCCGCGACGCGCCACCTCAACCACCTCGAACCCCACGTCTGCGCACGACTCTCCGTGCTCTCTGTGCTCCGCCCTCTGTGCCCTCTGTGTTAAATCTTTTTCTTTCCTCGGGGCGCCCTTAGCGCTTCCCGCCTTTCTAGGCGGGCACTTCCATCAAATCCCCAACGGAGAAATAAGTGCAATCCGGATGATGAAACGCCAGTGCGCTCACGCTAGCTTCTGGATCCATCATCATTCCCTCGGTAAGCTGCACGCCGATCTCTTCCGGGCGGAGCAGTTTCCACAGAGGAGCCTGGTCGTCTAGATCCGGACATGCCGGATAGCCGAAGCTGTAACGCTTGCCGCGATAGCGCGAAGTGAACCGCTGCGCCATGGTCATCTCCGCCGGATCGGGGAAGCCCCAGTCTTCGCGGATACGGCGGTGCAGCCATTCGGCGCAAGCCTCGGCACTCTCGATCGCCAGCGCTTGCAGTCCGTGCGATTTCAGGTAGTAGCCGTCGTTTTTGGCCTTTTCCGACCGCTCGCGAACGCCCTCGCCAGCGGTCACCACGAACAACGCCAGGTGATCGCGCTTTCCCTCTTTCGGCGCGAGTACGTAATCGCTCAAACACAGGAAGTCGCCGCCTCGCTGCCTCTTGAATCGAAACGTGTGCAACGGTTCGGCACCCCCCGGCGCGAACAGTCGTATCGCGTCGCCTTCGGGCTCCGCCTCAAAAAACTGCCAGACCGCGCGAACCTTCATGAACGTTGCCGCTTCGCTCTTCACTTCTTCCATGCGCTCAAACAGTTCCAAAGCTTTGGGGTCGCGTTGCGCGAGCCGCTTCTCGAAATCGCCCTTGAATCCCAGGTGCCGCCCGAAGAGCATGAACGGATTGATGTAGCTCCACACTTCGCGAAGGTCCGGCACCAGACGCACCTTGCGCTCAAGACTCGCCACGCCCGGAATCGGTAAATCGGCGCGAACTTTCGGCGAGCGCGCCACTTCGGCAACTTCCGTCACCCGCACGGTGGTGGACACCTCGAACCCATTTCCCGAAGATGTGTGCGCGCGCACGACCGTTTCCCGCGTAGCCGGGTCCATCAGTTCGTTCATCAGCCGTAAACCAGTCATTGCGTCTTTCGCGTAGCAGACCGCTTTTCCGTAGCTAGGCGCGATCTTCTGTTGCGTGAACTTGGCCGAAAGTGCCGCTCCGCCCACCAGCAGCGGGATAACTACCCCGGCTTCCCGCAAGTCGCTCGCGGTAATCACCATCTGTTGCGCGCTCTTCACCAGTAAACCGGAGAGCCCTATTGCGTCCGGCTTGTGCAGTTGATAGGCGCGGATTAAATCATCCGGCGGCACCTTGATGCCCAGATTCACAACGTCATAGCCGTTGTTCTTCAGAATGATTTCCACCAGATTTTTGCCGATATCGTGAACGTCGCCCTTTACGGTCGCGAGCACCACCTTGCCGCGCTTCGCGGTGTCGGCCTTCTCCATGAATTGTTCCAGGTGGCTCACGCCCGCCTTCATCGCTTCGGCGGACTGCAAGACTTCCGCGACAATCAGTTCGTTCGCGTTGAATAGCCGTCCTACTTCGGCCATCCCGGCCATCAGCGGCCCATTCACGATGTCCAGAGGCGAGACGCCTTCCGCGCGCTTGCGGTCAAGATCCTCAATCAATCCGTCGCGGCTGCCTTCAATGATGTAATTGGCCAGGCGTTGGTCCAGCGGCATATCCGCCGCGCGGGTCTTTTCTTTTTTCGTTGCCGTGCGAAAGTGTTCAGCGATCGCGGCGATATGAAATTGGTTGACCGCGGCGCGTTGCTCTTTGCGTTGCTCGCGCCAGTCCGCGGGAACATCGCGCAACAACTCAGCGGCCGAATGATCCGCCGGTACATTCGACGGTGGATGCGAGAACAGCAGATCTTCCGCCAGCTTGCGCTCGTGATCGGGGATCGACGCAAACCGCTCGATTTTTTCGGTGTTGACGATGGCGAGATCGAGCCCCGCCTTTGTGCAGTAGTACAAAAAGACCGAGTTCACTACTTCGCGCGCGGCCGCCGGCAGCCCAAACGAAACGTTGGAGATTCCCAGAATCGTGCGCGTATCCGGCAGCGCCTGCTTGATCAACCGGATCCCCTCGATGGTTTCCACCGCGCCGCCGATGTAGTTTTCATCGCCGGTCGCGCAGGGGAACACCAGCGGGTCGAAAACGATGTCTTCCGGCGCCAGGCCATATTTCTCGGTCAACAACTTGTAGCTGCGCTGCGCGATCGCCAGCTTGCGGTCACGCGTAAACGCCTGCGCCTGCAAGGGATCTTCGTCGATGCAGCCCACCACCACTGCCGCGCCAAAATCGTGGGCGATGGGCACCACGCGCTCAAACTTTTCCTCGCCATCTTCCAGGTTGATGGAATTGATGATCGCTTTTCCCTGGCAATAGGTCAGCGCCTGCTCGATCGCCGCGGGATCGGTGGTATCGATCATCACCGGCGCCTTCACCTTGCGGATCAGCTTTTCGTAAAACGGCGGGATATCCTTTCTTTCGTCGCGATCCGTGCTTTGCAGGCACACATCCACGATCTGTGCGCCACCCCGCACCTGCCGCCGCGCAATCTCGCTCGCCTCTTCCCACTTTTCTTCCGCGACTAGATTCTTGAACAGCCGCGAACCAATCACGTTCGTCCGCTCGCCCACCAACAACGGCCGCGTGCTGTCATCCGATTCGATCGTCTCAATGCCCGAATAGATCGCGCGATGCGCTTCGGCGGGCCGCTGCCGTGGCTTCTTGCCCTCGACCATTTGCGCGATGGCGCGAATGTGCTGTTCCGTCGTCCCGCAGCAGCCGCCAACGATGTTCAGCCAGCCGTGATCGACAAATTTCTCCAGCTGCGCCGCCAATGATGTCGGCGTCTCCAGATACTTGCCTTCTTCGTCCGGTAGACCCGCGTTCGGATAACAGGAGACAAACTCGCCGGTAAGCTGGCTCAACGTCCGAATGTGATCGGTCATGAACTCTGGCCCCGTTGCGCAATTCATCCCGAACGCCAGCGGCTTCGCGTATCGCAGCGAAGCCCACATCGCCTCAATCGTCTGACCCGCCAGCATCGAGCCCATCGCCTCGATAGTGACGGAAATGATCACCGGCACTTGCGTGCCAATTTCCTTCGACAAATTCTGAATGGCCAGCAGCGCGGCCTTGATGTTGCGCGTATCCTGCGAAGTTTCCACCAGCAGCAAATCCGAGCCGCCTTCAACCAAGCCTTTTGCCTGTGTGTAGTAGGCCTGGCGTAGTTCCTCGAAGGTCACGCCGCCGGTAACGGTGATGGCCTTGGTAGTCGGACCCATGGATCCGCCCACAAATCGGGGTTTCCCTGGCGTGCTGGCCTCATCCGCCGCCTGCCGCGCCAACTCCGCCGCCCGGCGGCTCAATTCGTAAGCATCCGCAGCCAAGCCGTACTCGGCCAGAACAATGGACGCGGACCCAAAGGTATTGGTCTCAACGATATCCGAGCCGGCCTCGAAGTATTTGCGATGGATATCCAGGACCACGTCCGGCCGTGTCCGCACTAGGTTCTCGTTGCAGCCCTCCAGCGCAGCTCCGCCGAAGTCCTCGGCAGTCAACTGCCGTTGCTGCAGCATCGTCCCCATGGCGCCGTCCAGCACTAGAATGCGCTGGTTCAGCAGCGTACGTAAGGCTTTCGCAGATTCGGTCAGATTGCGCATCCGCTCGAAAAAACTCCTCCTGACTTCCTGGTGTTGTCGGACTTCCCGATGCCCTGTGGGAGGTGGGAGCCAGCAGAGAAGGCCGGATCTTGCTACACCTCCATTTTACGCAGGTTACCCGCGATAATCGAACCAGCTTCCATTGAAATGGCGCTTTCAGGCCGCGAATGGTTACTACCGCCCATTGAGCTTCAAGGGCTGGAAAAGCCCAGCCGGCCCAAATTCACGATCCTTGGCTTAGAGTAAAGATTCCAACATGTCACGTAACAGTTCGAGAACACGCGGCGGAATCGGACTTGCCCGTTCGTACAGTTTTCACTACGCTGGGAATATAGTGGCTACGAAACGCGCTACCACCAAACTATCAGTCTGCATTCTCTCGCCGCACCCTCTGGTGTTGAGCGAATTCGAGCGCTTGCTCGCGAAGCCTCAGTTCAAGGTGACCCTCAAGCATCTCGAATCAACGTTGGCGCCGGATCTACGCAATCTGGAGCCGCCGCAGGCGCAGGTCTATGTGATCGACGCCCACGCTGCGCGTCCCGCGACTGGCGCTCTGCTCGCCAATATTCTCGAGCGCTATCCGGAAGCTCGCCTGATCGTCGTCGGTGAGCAACTCAGCGACGCCAACAGCTATTCGCTCCTCCGTTTGGGCGTAAAGGGTTTGCTGACCTATGTCGAAGCGCGCGAGCAATTAGTCCGCGCCCTGCCGCTTGTGGCCGTGGGAGGCTTCTGGGTCCCCCGCTCCGTGTTATCGGGCTTCGTGGATTCCATTCTCACCGGCCAGGGACGACGCCTGAAGACCGATGCGGTCACGAATCTGAGCCGCCGCGAACAGGAAGTTCTCGACTCGCTCCTGGAAAATCTCTCGAACAAGGAAATTGCCAGCAAGCTCAATATCGCCGAGCGCACCGTAAAATTCCACGTCTCCAACTTGCTCAGCAAATTCGGCGTCCGGCGGCGCGCAGACCTCATCCTCCTTACCTTCCAGCGGCGCATGGCCCAACCCTAGCCACGAAGAACCGGATAACGCTGAGACGCCGAGAGCGCGGAAACTTGCGCGAACGTGGATCTTGGCCCGGGCCACTCTGTAAGGTTAACCTCCCTGGAATGAACACTTACAAAACTCTATCAAAACAAAGAACTTCAAGTTCCTTTAGAATGAACACTTACAAAAAACAGGGGGGAGGGGTAGTTCACAACTGTTAGCTCACCACCAACTACGATTCAGTCTGAAAACGTAAATCGGACGATGTACCACAGCGCTTTCACCCCATCTCTCCACGTAATTTTCTTCCCCTCTTCGTACGTCCGCCCGGCATAAGAGATCGGCACTTCGTAAATCCGCCAATTGCGCTTGGCAATCTTCGCGGTGATCTCGGGCTCGAACCCAAAACGGTCCGACCGCAGCTGAATCCCCTGCAAAACTTCCTTGCGGAAGACCTTGTAGCAGGTCTCCATGTCGGTCAGCTTGAGGTTGGTAAAAATATCGGAAAGCAGCGTCAAAAACTTGTTGGCGACGTAATGCCAGAAATAATGGACGCGTTGTGGCCCGCCAAGAAATCGTGAGCCGTATACCACGTCAGCCCGCCCGTCCAGAATGGGCTCCAGCAGCTTGGCATAGTCGCGGGGGTCGTATTCCAGGTCCGCATCCTGTACCAGGACGATGTCGCCGGTGGCTTGCGCGAATCCGCGGCGCAGCGCCGCGCCCTTACCCTGATTCTGCCCCTGAAAGAAAAATCGCAAATCGCGCAGTGCGATGGAATCGGCACCATCCTGAGCGGGCGCCGACTCGTCACCTTTCGCCTGGCGCGCCGCCATGCTCTCCAGGATTTGCTTGGTTCCGTCGGTCGAGCAGTCGTCGACGACGATCACTTCCTTGCGCGGCTCCGTGTCCAGCACGCGCCGAAGGATTTCATCAATGGTGTTCTTCTCGTTGTAAACCGGAATCACAATCGAGAGCTTGGGATCGATGGGTGCGGAAGGGGAATACCGTTGGCGCGCCATGCGTGCAGGAATTGTAGCGGGCACCATGCAGCGAGTAAAGACAGTGATCTCTTCGGTCTTTTTCTTCCATCACATCTTTTCGTCAATGACAACCTACTCGTCAATCACGACCTTCTCTTCATCACGGCTTTGCGCCAATTTCCAGAGCGGTTATCATAAGCGGGCGGCAGTCGGAGCGATCCGCGGATTCCTGCTCTTCTTCCGCCCGGTACGTTCGGTGATTTCTATAGGGAGATCACCCTTTTGCCTGCTGAGCAGATGACGATCTTTTACATCGAACAATTCGGCTGCCGCGCGACGCAAGCCGACGGCGCTGCGATCGAACGCCAACTGCGTGAACGTGGATGCCTGGCCACGACGGATTCCGGTGCCGCAGACGTCGTGGTCGTAAACACTTGTACCGTGACCGCCGCGGCCGATTCGCAGGCCCGCGATGCGATCCGCAAAATCCACGCCCGCAACCCCGCTGCCCGCGTCATCGTTACAGGCTGCTATGCGCAACGCGCACCCGAAGAACTTGCCGCACTACCGGGCGTCACCTGGGTCGTGGGCAATTCGCACAAGCCGCAAATCCCCGAACTTGCCGCGGGTCTTATGCAGGGACGTTCGCCGTGGTCCGCTGCCAACGCTACGTTCATCCCCGCCGAAACGCTCCTTTCCATCGAATCCCGGCAAAAGGATTCCTACGAAAGCGAAGCGTTTTCTGGCGTGAGCGCCCCTGCCAAGATCCTGAGTGGCGACATCCTCGCGCAAAGCACATTTCTTGCGGCGCCGGTTCTAGGCGGGGAAGGGAATCACACGCGCCCCACGCTGAAAATTCAGGACGGTTGCAACAGCCGCTGCTCCTACTGCGTCATTCCTTTCGTTCGAGGAAAAAGCCGCAGCCTCCCGCCCAACGAAGTCATCGCAGAGATCCGATGCCTCAGCGAATCGGGCTATCGCGAAATCGTTCTCAGCGGAATTAATCTCGGCACTTATGGCCGCGATTTTGCGCCGCGCGTGGAATTTGATGATCTCTTGCGTCGCATTCTCGACGAGACGCCGATCGAGCGTATGCGCATCAGCTCGATCGAGCCGCTTGACGTCACCCAGGATCTGATCGCGCTGTTCGCTTCGACGCCGCGCATCGCTCAGCACTTCCACATGCCGCTGCAGTCCGCCTCCGATCGCATTCTGGCCGCCATGCATCGCTGGTATCGCTCCGAGCATTACGCGCGCCGCGTCGAACTCATCCGCGAGCATCTGCCGCACGCGGCCATCGGCGCGGACGTCATCGCCGGATTCCCGGGCGAGACCGAGAACGACCACAGCGCGACCATTTCCTTCATCGAACGATTGCCTTTTACATACCTCCACGTGTTTTCGTTCTCGAAACGCCCAGGAACGCGCGCGGCCGCGATGCCCAACGAAGTACCCGCACTGACCATCCGGCATCGCGCACGTGAACTCCGCGCGCTCGGCGAAAGAAAAGCGGCGGCATTCCATCGCACGCAAGTCGATAGGGCGCTCGAAGTGCTTACGCTGCGTCACACGGCGCTCGCAGCCCGCACGCCGCTCACAACCCGCACCTCGGGCACAAATCCAGGCTGGACTCCCGCCATCTCCAGCAACTATCTCCAGGTCCGTTTGTCCGGCGAATGGCCGGCCAACCAGATGATGCGAGCGCGCACGGTTCGCGCGGGCGACGGGCACGTCGATGCCAATCCGGAAACCACCGAAATATTCGTTCAGCACGTTACGCGAGGGTGAGAAGGTTCCTCTATGCTCGTACTTGGGATTGCCAGCCTCGACCAGGATTCCGGGGTCGCGCTCGCCGATGAGAAGTCCATCCTGGGCGCGATCGAGGAAGAAAAACTCAATCGCTCGGTGGCCGCGGATAAAGTTCCCAGCCGCGCGATCACGCGCATTCTCGAGCAACATGGCGTGGGCCCCGCCGACCTGACCGTCGCCGCACTCGCGGACCTTCCGCAGCAAGCGCGTCTGCGCGAATCCGGACTGGGCTCGAAATTTTCCGCCAGCCGCAAGCGCAAATCCGCTCGCGATCTTCGCAAATCCATTTCGATTCCCCAGCTTCGCCACCAACTAAGCCGCGGCGTCCGGCTGCAGCCGTTCGAACATCACCTTTGCCACGCGGCCAGCGCGTTCTACACCTCGGACTTCGATCGCGCCTTGATTCTCACGCTTGACGGCGGTGCCGCAGGGCGATGCGGCCAAATCTCAATCGGCGAAAATGACGAAATCCGCCCGCTGCGCACGATGCAGTTTCCCGATTCCCTCGGCTGGTTCTATTCGCGCATCACCGCCCTCCTTGGTCTTCGGCCGCTCTTCGACGAGCACAAAGTCCAGTGGCTAGGGCGTCAGGGCCAGCCCGAATATCTTCCGGTCTTTCGCAAACTGTTCCGCAGCGACGCTCACGGCTTACCGGTTCTCGATCGCCGCTATTTCGCCGCGGGCCCCGATGAGCGCGGCACGTTCTCTCCGCAGTTTTACCGCGAGCTGAAAATCCACAAAGACAAGTTCCGCGAAGATCCCGCGATTTGCGCGGCATTGGCCCGCAGCGCGCAGCTCTTCCTGGAAGAAACAGTCCTCGAGGTCGCACACCACTTCCAGGCCCAGACCGGCGCGGACTCCCTGTGCGTTGCCGGCGGCGTGTTTTTGAATGTTTTGCTGATTCGCGCTTTGGAAAGGCGCAGCACCTTCGATCGAGTCTACGTGCAACCGGTTGCGGGCAACGCGGGCACAGCCTTGGGCGCTGCTTTCCTCGCGCGCAAAAAACTGTCGGGAAAATCCGGCCGCGCTCCGATGACCACGCTCGCGCTCGGCCCGGACCTCGTCTCCCAGGAGATCAAAGCGGTTCTCGACAACTGCAAGATCATCTACAAATATCTTTCCGGCGAAGAGCAGTTGATCGCCGAAAGCGTGAGGCTGTTACAACGCGATAAGATTGTCGCGTGGTGCCAGGGCCGCACCGAATTTGGCCACCGCGCGTTAGGGAATCGCAGCATCCTGGCTTCGCCGTTTTCCGAATACGTGATCGACAACGTGAACCAGTACATCAAGCACCGCGCCGATTTCCACCCGTTCGCGTTGTCGGTTCCCGCCGAACGCGCCGCCGAGTTCTTCGATTGCTCTCCGAACTGCCGATTCATGGCTTCGCTCGGCTCGCTCCGGAATCAAGTCCCGGGCCTCGAGCAATTCGCCTTCAACGGCCGCGAAGTCCGGGTGCACACCGTAGACAAAGACTCCAACCCTGGCTTCTGGCGCCTACTCAACAAGTTCGGCGAAACGGCTCCAGCCCCGGTCCTGGTCAATACCTCCTTCAATTTATTCGGCGAGCCCCTGGTCTCCGACCCCCGCGAAGCCGTTCGCAGCTTCTACTGCTCCGGCATCGACGCCCTAGCACTAGGCTCGTTTCTTGTTGTGAAGTAGTTATAGCTGTGTACGGCGTAGTTGCTTTAGCATCTGATGGGAGCGAGCCTGACGATGCGTACCACAAGGATTCTATTGCTCATTTGCGTCGCAATGCCCTCAATATTGGCGTCGACGTCTGCGCAAAAATCGGCAGGAACGCCCGATTCGGGGTCTTTAGGGCTGCAAGGCGACACGCTGGGCGAGAGTTTTGCGACGTTCTTTTCACATCATCCCAAAGCCCAATGCGTGGCTTTATCGCCCAAGACGAAGAATTGCTACGAATGGGAAAATATTTCGATATTTGGAATGAGCGCGCACCCGGACGCGGGATGCTCTCCCGCAACCCACTCAGCCCCAGGCTGCGTTCAGGGAATGACAGTCGCCTTTAAGGACGATCGCCTGAGTCTGCTGAGTTACGCAGTCCAAGGGAACGACAAGAGTCCCGCCGTGGTCATGCTCAAAAAAACCTGTGGGAATCCATCGATCGACACTCCCGAGGCGACGATCTGGGTGAGCGGCAACGATGACCTCAGTGTTGTCATCGGGAAAGCAACCGAAGGAGCCAGCGGGCCGACGCTGGTCACCTTCATGATCAGTCGAGCATGATCCGCATCAACTTTCGCCGTCCGCAGCTTCTACTGCTCCGGCATCGACGCCCTCGCGCTAGGTTCGTTCCTCCTGGTCAAGTAGTTTGGAGCGCGGCGGCTCGCCGCCGCCTGTGAGCCCACTGAGATTAGAGGGATTAGTACCTAGTGAGGAGCTCGGTCCGCGCGATGGCCGCCGAAGGCGTGGATTGTCCTGGTTCTGGCCAGGACTTCGCCGCTGTGTGGCAGGCCGCGGGGGATGAAATGCTCCTGTCCGGCTTTCACGGGAGTGCGTTTACCGTCGATGATCAGCGTGTAGCAGCCTTCCACTACGATCATGTACTCATCGAAGTCGTGGACATGCGCAGCCGAGGATGCCGCCTCGCGGCACGTCCAAAGGGCCATCTGGCTGCCGTCCGCGCCGTCGAAGACATAGCCTTCTACTCCGGGAGTCGCCTGGCTAGTGGTGACGATCCTATTTGCCGCGTTCTTCATGAATTCCGGGAATTCATCCATGGTCAGCTCTCAAAAATGACTTGGGCGAAGGCTTGATCGGCGGTGTGGGTGATGCTTAGGGAGATGTACTTGACGCCGAGGCGATCGGCGATGTGGGCGGCTTCGCCGGCGAGCCTCATCGTCGGACGGCCGCCCTTTTCGCGGGTGACTTCGACGTCGACCCAGCGGACGCCGCGGCTCCAGCCGGTGCCGAGCGCTTTCATGGCGGCCTCTTTCGCGGCGAAGCGGCCTGCATATCGCTCGTATTTGTTCTTGAAACGCTCGCAGTATTCCTGTTCCTTGGCGGTGTACAGGCGGCGCAGGAAGGTTTCGCCGTGGCGCTCGATGGCGGCCTTGACGCGCGCAACTTCTGCGATATCAATACCTAATCCGACGATCACGAGATCTCCGTCTCCGAGTCCCACAGGCACGCTCGTCTGTGCGTGCGGCAAATACTGGCCGCGAAGGGCCCGTGTGGCTTTCGCTGACCGGCTGGCATGGTGGCCATGTTAACGCGGTACACAGGCAAGAGTGCCTGTGCTACTCAAACGTCCTTACGAATTGCGATTATACTGGTAAGCCCGTGGCCACTACGAGAACATCACCAAGAAAGCGCAGCAACCGCAAACAGCTGGAGAAGCCCTGGGCCGCGCGCAAGCTAAGCGGCCTTACCGTATTGCAGGTTCCCGCGTTTACGAAAATTCCGTGGCTGATTCATGGCTTTAGCACGCGCCCCGGCGGCGTAAGCGATGCAGGTGGCGAAAAAGTGCTGAACCTTGGCGCGGTGGAATGGGACACGCGCGAAAACGTCGAGGAGAACAAGCACAGATTTCAAGCGGCGGTGGGTGCCGCGGACCACACGCTGATATCGTTGCACCAGATCCATTCCGACGTGGTGCGTTCCTTTGATTCCGTCCGGGCAAAGCAGTGCAAAGGCGATGCCTCTGTTACAAAGCAGCCTGGTTTGTTGCTGGGAGTCCGGACCGCCGACTGCGCTCCGGTGCTGGTGGTGGATCCCAAGAGGTGCGTGGTCGCGGCAATTCACGCGGGTTGGCGAGGGACTTTGGCGCGCATCGTCACAAAAACAATCGGGCAGATGCAGATGGAGTTTGGCTGCCGTCCGCAGGATTTGCTGGCGGCTATCGGACCGACCATTGGCGGCTGCTGCTACGAAGTCGGCACCGAAGTGGGGGCCGCGTTCGCCGCGAAATTTGCCAACGCCTCGGACTTTTTCGATGAACTGCGCACCGGCGACGAGCCCAACCCGCTGCAATGGTTGAACATGATGCCGCCTGGGCATCAACCGCCGCCAAACAAGGTGCTGCTCGATTTGAAGAAAGCGAACCGGGCGCAGCTTGTGGAAGCCGGTGTTCGCGAGGAGAACATCTTCGTTACGGAACTTTGTACTTCGTGCGACGTGGATCGGTTGTTCAGCTATCGCAAAGAGGGGGCGGCTAGCGGGCGGCTAATGGGTGTCATTGGAATTCGAGCGACCCGAGAAACCTAAACCTAATCGCTCAGTCCTGCTTGGCCAATCTCCGATCGCCTCAGATCTTCCTCAGGGTCTTCTCATCCTGCTTCCCGGCAAAATACTTCCGCAACGCCTCCAGAAATACCCCGTTTTCTCCCCCGACCGCCGCAAATAGCGTCATTGAAGAGTGAAACTTCAGATCATCCGGGAAACCAAATATCTCACTGACCGTCCGGCCTTCCACCAAATTCACCAGGCGCGTACATTCCCGCAAGCGAGGACCGAGAATAGGGTGTCCGCTATACGCCGCAGCTTCCTCTCGCGACGAAATCGCGAAGCGCTCCGCCATCGGGCTGTGCCCTAGCCCCTGAATCTGCGGGAAAATGAACCACATCCAATGACTGCGCTTCTCACCGTCGCGCAGTTCCTCGCAAACCCGCTCAAACACCGGATTCTGCGCCTCGACAAAACGACTCAGATTGTAAGGATCGTCTTTCACGGGATTCGTTCCGCCGGTGTCACGGCAGGACGGGAAGCGGAGATGCGGCCACTTCATTGAGCGCCAGCTGCCCGCAAGCGGCCATCACGTCGCGGCCGCGCGAGTGGCGCACGAAGGTGGGAATGCCGCGCTCGATCAGCAGCTTCTGAAACGCGTCGATGACTTCCGGCGGCGATTCGTGATACGGCAGCGCGCCGGGGTTCCACGGGATCAGATTCACTTTCGCAGCTTGCAGCGGGGCCAGCAGTTTCACTACGCGGCGCGCGTCGGCCAGAGAATCGTTTACACCGCCCAGCATAACGTATTCGAACATCAGGTATTCCCACGCGCGCAGCGGATATTCCCGGCAAGCCTTCATGAGGGCCGCAAGCGGATATTTCCGATTGATCGGCATGAGCGTGTCGCGCTGCTCGTCGTTCGAGGCGTTCAACGAGATCGCCAGGCCCGGCCGCACTTTTTCCTTGCTGAGACGCTCGATTCTCGGGACGATTCCGCTGGTCGAGAGCGTTGCATGTTTCGGGGAAATCGCGACGGCTTTTGGATCGAGCAGAATGCGGAGCGCCGCCATCACGGAATCGAAATTCAACAGGGGCTCGCCTTGCCCCATCAGCACGATGTTGGTATTTGGTGTCAGCACCGCCTGGTGTTCTTCCAGGGGGAGCAGCACCTGCGCCACAATTTCGCCCGGCGTCAAATTGCGAATCAACCCGAGCTGCGCGGTCAGGCAGAACTGGCAATCCACCGCGCAACCCGCCTGCGTGGAAATACAAATCGTCTGCCGGCCTTCGCTGGGCATGAAGACCGCTTCGACAGACGCTGGGCGAGCCGTGGCCTTGTCTTCGCCGGCGGGCAGGGCGAACAAATAGCGCACGGACCCGTCCTGGGAGACATAGCGCTGGCGCACCACCGGCAAGGTGAGCCGCGCCTCGTTCGCCAATCGATCGCGCAACGCCGCAGGCAGAGTGGTCATCGACGCAATGTCGAAGATTCGCTCCACGTATAGCGCGTGGTAAAGCTGCGCGCCGCGATACGCGGGCTCGCCCAGTCCCACGCAGAATTCCGTGAGTTCCGCTTTCGATTTGCCGAGAAGTTCGATCATGAACCAGCCATGCTGTTCGCCATGCTTGTCGCCGGCAAGAGTTCTCCGTGCCTCGCCTACGCCAACAGATTACCAAGTTTCGCTTTTCTTTACTTCGTTACCTCATTACGTCCTTACCTCGCTCTGTTCCTCCAGAAAGCGCGTTATAATTCCTTGGCAATCCCTCAATTCTCCGGATTGCCGTTCGGAGGCGCGCTATGCAGAAGCAATTGACCACGGATCAACTCACCATCGCCGATTGGGTGACAGGTCTCGCCGCCATCCCGGAGCCCGAGTTCACTCTGCAAAACGTGCAGGACTACATCGTCGGCCACGCAGTCCGGCCCGAAACGCTCGACAAATATCTCTTTTTCTCCAAGGGCAACTACACCCGCAACCTCATTTTCAAGAACGACGTCTTCGAGTGCATGGCCATCTGTTGGGAGGTCGGCCAGGCCAGCCGCATTCACAATCATCGCGACCAGAATTGCTGGATGTCCGCGCCCATCGGCCGCCTGCGTATCCAGAACTTCCGCGTGAACGACCGCGACACGGCGCTGGGCACGTGTCACATTCTGCCGACCGACATCTACGACATGGACGCTGCACATCCGGCGTACGTCAACCCGCTCGAGCCGGTTCACCAGGTGCTTAATCTTCCGGAGTTCAAGCAGCGCGCCGTTAGCATCCACGTCTATTCCAAACCGTTCGAGATTTGCGAAGTTTACCAGCGCGAAAAAGGCACCTACGCTGACGTTTCGCTGCATTACACCAGCGAATTCGGCAAATTGAATCCAGATGAGAAACTGATTTAAGCTTGCGCACGACTGTAAATCGCTGTCTCCCAAGCAGTTAGATTACTTTTCACTTCTATTTCTACTTTCACCCAGCCTGTGTCACAATCCTAAGATGGCGACCGAAGCGCGCGACATCCAGAAACGCGTACTACCCAACGGTCTCGTGGTGCTGACCGAGACGATGTCGCATGTGCGCTCGGTTTCCGTTGGTGTGTGGATTCGCAATGGCTCGCGCCGGGAAGTGCAGGAAGAGAACGGCCTCGCGCACTTCATGGAGCACATGGTCTTCAAGGGCACCGAGCGGCGCTCCGCGGAAGCGATTGCACGCGAGATGGATTCGGTCGGCGGGATGCTCGACGCCTTCACCTCCAAAGAGCAAATCTGCTTCAACGCCAAAGTGCTCGACGAACACCTGCCCATCGCTTTCGATGTGATCGCCGATCTCGTCCTGCGCCCGAAATTCGATTCCGAAGACGTCAAGAAAGAGCGCCAGGTGGTTCTCGAAGAGATCAAGATGGACCTGGACAATCCGGAATATCTGCTGCATGAGATCTTTACGCGCGGGTTCTGGCCGGAGCATCCGCTCGGCCGGCCGATTCTGGGGACGCCGGAAACGGTGAAGAAATTCAATCGGGATGCGTTGCGGCAGCGCTTTCAACATTGGTTTGCGCCGGACCGCCTGGTGCTTTCGGCGGCCGGGAATGTGAAACACGAGCAGGTGCTGGAGTTGGTCGAACGCGAATTCGGCAGCCTGAGTCCGTCCGGCGATCCGGAGGCACATGACGCGCCATCGACGCACGCTCCCATCCACATCGAATCCAAGCGGGAGCTTGAGCAGGTACACGTGTGCATCGGTGTGCCGTCGGTGCCGCTGGCGGACGAGCGGCGGTTCGCGGTCGCGGTGATGAACAACTTACTCGGCGGCGGGATGTCGTCGCGTCTGTTCCAGAACATCCGCGAAAAACAGGGCCTCGCGTATGCCGTTTTCAGCGAACTTACGCCGTACTCGGACGCGGGCATGATGACCGTCTATGCTGGCACCGCGAAAGAGACTGTGGGCCAAGTGATCGACCTGGTGATCCAGGAATTTCGGGCGCTGAAAGACGCGCTCGTCACCGAAGAAGAATTGCTGCGCGCCAAGAACCACCTTAAGGGCTCGCTGATGCTCTCGCTTGAGTCCACCAGCGCCCGCATGTCCAACCTCGCGCGGCAGGAGTTGTACTTCCGCCGCTTCTACTCGCTCGACGAGATCCTGGCCGGCATCGAAACGGTCACCCGCGAAGAGATCCAGTCGATCGCCCGCGAATTCTTCCGTCCGGAGCAAATCGCTGTAACTGCTCTTGGTCCCCTGAATGGCTTCACCCTCGACCGCTCCCGCTTGGCCTGCTAATTCTGGCGAAACCATTCAGGTCGTATTACGACAACTTTTCATCTTCTGCATTGACGCTCCGTTGCCGCTCTGCGATGATGCATTCAATTTGGCGCGGCGTAGTGCTGTGCTGGGCTGCTTCACACTGAGGGGGAAGCGATCGGCTTGCGCGTTACCATCCTGGCGTCCGGCAGCTCGGGCAACATCACCCTACTCGAGACAGAGCATACCCGCCTCCTTATTGACGCTGGGCTCGGCAAACGCGAAACGCTAGCGCGGCTCGCGGCTATCGGAAAAGACGTCGAGCACCTCGACGGCATCCTGATTACCCACGAACACAGCGATCATTGCAACGGTCTGCCGCAAATGCTAGGCATCTGGAAAGCGCCGCTGTATGTCACCGAGCAAACCATGGACGCGCTACATCGAGCGCTGCCCGACCGGCTTGGTAAGCGCTTGCGTGGGGTCGAGACCATTCACACTGGGCAGAGGTTTTGCGTCGGCGACATCGAAGTGCATGCCTTCGCCATTCCTCACGATGCGGCCGACCCCATCGGTTTCACGTTTCGCACGGCCGGCGTGAAGATGGCGCTAGTGACGGATCTTGGTTACATGCCGGCACTGGTCAAGGTGCACCTGCGCGACGCGGATTGCCTGATGCTGGAATCGAATCACGATCTCGACATGCTGAAGGTTGGCCCTTACCCGTGGGTCGTGAAGCAGCGGGTGCTGAGCCGCACCGGGCACCTGTCGAATCACGCGGTCAGCGAATATTTAGCCGACCCGGACGGCTTCGACGCGCGGGCGCGCTACCTGGTCCTTGCGCACTTATCGCTCGAAAATAACAATCCCGATGTGGCGCGGATTTCGGCGGAAGAGGCTTTGCGGCGCCGTCCGGCCGAGTGCGCCTTCGCTGGTGAACTTCTCGTCGCTACGCAGGGTACGCCTATGAAGCCTCTTGAGCTGTAAACGACAAGAGATTTAACACAGAGGACACGGAGTTCGGAACACAGAGAGCACGGAGAATCCTCCGCCCGTTCAGGTGTCTTCGTGACCTCTGTGGTTCTGCCTTTGTGCTGTCTTAATCCGTGCTTTTGGATTTGCGCCTGCCAGGTCGTTCGAACGTAGCTGGGAACTCCGTTGACACCGCGCCCGCCGTTCCACTAGACTCAAATTGTTCTTGGTAGAGGTGCGGAGGCCATGAGTAGCTGGGCTAGTAATTCCGAGCAGCTTCGGATGCCTGAGCGAAAGGGGCGTTGTTCTCTCCGCCGAAATCGTTGCGGTAGCTGAAACCGTAGCGGTTGGGGGTCAGGGCTAAGGCCTGACCACTGTCATCCAGTTGTTGTAGTTCGTGGATGAAGCGCTATCGAGAGGCAGCAGCCCGAGTTTTTCCCTCGCGGTTCCTTCCTTTCTTTTCGCTTTCTCCCAAAAATTCCAGGGCTTTGAAAATTTGGTAGATATGAATCTCTTTGAATTGACGCGCGCGCTTGTGGACATCGAGTCGGTGACCAACAATGAGAAGCAGGTTGGCGACTTCCTGTTCACGCACCTGTCCGCGCTGGCTTCGCGCCACGAAGGTTGCATCGAGCGCATTCCGGTGGCGCCGCAGCGCGACAATATTTTCGTCCGCTGGGGCGACCCGATCGTGACGCTGTCCACGCACATGGACACCGTGCCGCCATTTTTCGTCTCCAACGAAGATCCGGAGTTCTTGTGGGGCCGCGGTTCCTGCGATGCCAAGGGCATCATCGCGGCCATGATCGCGAGCGCCGAGAAATTGCTCGGCAGCCGCACGCGAAATTTCGCATTGCTGTTTCTCGTCGGCGAAGAGCGCAATTCCGCGGGCGCCAAAGCTGCGGCGTTGAATCCGCGCGGCTCGCGATTCCTGATCAACGGCGAGCCCACGGACAATCGCGTCGCGCTGGGCTCGAAAGGAGCGCTGCGCTTCGAGGTCACCGCGCGCGGAAAGCTCGCACACTCCGCGTATCCCGAACTTGGCCACTCCGCGATTCACACGCTTCTCGATGTGCTGCAAGAGATCCGGCGAATTCCTTTGCCGCGAGACGCCCTGCTTGGCCCCAGCACGCTGAACGTCGGCACGATTTCCGGCGGCCGCGCGCCCAATGTGGTTGCGGACGAGGCGCGGGCGGAGATCATGTTCCGCACGGTCGGCGATCCTACGCCGCTTCGAGAAGCGGTTGCCGGCGTCGTGGCGGGCCGCGCGGAAGCCCGCGAAGTCCTGCACACCCCCGCGATCCGCTTGACCGGTTTCGATGGCTTGCCAACCACCGCCGTCGCATTCACCACGGACATCCCGGCGTTGGGCGAAGCCTGGGGCAAACCCTTTCTCATCGGACCGGGCAGCATTCACGTGGCGCACACCGCGGAAGAGCGAATCTCTAAAAAAGAATTGTCGGAGGCGGTCGAGATTTATGCGCGGATGGTGACGCAGCTTCTAGCGGAGGAGCGGGTGCCGGAAGGGCAGGGACGCGTATGACGCTGGGTCTCGCGATCGTGGGTTACGGAAAGATGGGGCGTTTGATCGAGCAGCTAGCGCCTGAATACGGTTTCGAGGTGCGCGCGAAATTCGATAGCAAGAACAATGCGGGCGGCGATGGGTTGACGGGCGAATCGATGCGGGGCGTTGATGTCGCGGTTGAATTTTCCACGCCGCACGTCGCCGCGGGGAATATTCGGCGGCTGGCCGCCGCTGGAGTAAACACGGCAGTCGGCACGACCGGTTGGCTGGAACATCTTCCGGTGGTGCGCGAGGCGGTTACGCAAAGTGGTACCGGGGTGGTGTGGGCTCCCAATTTTTCCGTCGGCGTGAGTCTTTTCATCCAGGCGGTGGCTTACACCGCGGCGCTCTTTGCATCGCAGCAGGAGTACGCCGCGTGGGGCTGGGAGATACATCACTCGGCAAAAAAGGACGCGCCGTCGGGCACTCTGCGCAAGCTGGCGGAGGAGATGCGGGCCGGGGGGTATGCGGGTGCAATCGAGTTGAGTTCGAATCGAGCGGGCGCGCATCCGGGGACGCACGAGATTGGGTTTGATTCGCTGGCCGACACGATCACGTTGCGGCACACGGCTCGGAGCCGAGACGGATTTGCCCGGGGCGCATTGCAAGCGGCGCGATGGGTGGCGGGGAAGAAAGGCTTGTTTGAGTTCCGCGAAATTCTTGCGGAGTTGGGCGAGGGGCTAAAGAGCGAGAGGCGAGCGACGATGTCGTTATGACTGTGACGGTGGTCATCTAAACGCCGCGGTCTCGCCCTTCGCGGATCAGGGTAAAGACCGCGGCTACAGGGAGGAGAAACAACATGTTTACAGGATGCGGCACGGCAATGGTCACGCCATTTCACGGCGATGGTTCGCTTGACGAACGCACGTTGCGAAACTTAATTCAGCGGCAGATCGATGCGGGCATTAATTTTCTGGTGCCTTGCGGAACGACTGGCGAAAGTCCCACGCTGACGCACGAAGAGCATTTGCGCGTCGTCGAAATCACGGTTGAGCACGCAAAGGGAAGGGTGCCGGTGCTGGCCGGCGCTGGCGGCTACAACACCGCCGAAGTGATTGCGCTCGCGCGGGAACTTGCGGCGATCGGTGCTGACGGGATTCTTTCGGTGACGCCGTACTACAACAAGCCGACGCAGGAAGGCTTGTATCAACACTACAGTGCGATTGCGAACGCGGTGTCGCTGCCGATTATTTTGTACAGCGTGCAGGGGCGCACGGGCGTAAACATCGAACCTGCTACGGTGAGGCGTCTCGCCGGAATCGAGAACATCATTGGCATTAAGGAAGCCTCTGGCAGCATCGGGCAGATGGCGGCGATTCTGAATATCGTCCCGGACGACTTCATCGTGCTTTCCGGCGACGACGCCATTGCGCTGCCGCTGATCGCGCTAGGTGGGCGCGGGGTCATTTCCGTGGTGTCCAATGAGATTCCAGCGGAGATGACGCAGCTCGTACGCCTCGCCCTGCAGGGGAACATCTCCGGCGCTCGCGAGATTCACCGGCGATTCCATTCGCTGATGGAGGTCAACTTCGTGGAGTCGAACCCGATTCCGGTGAAGGCGGCGATGGCGGAAATGGGCTTGCTCGGACCTTGCTGGCGGCTGCCACTGGTGGCGCCGAAGGCGGAAAACCTGGCGCGGGTGCGCGACGTGCTCGCTTCGCTGGGACTTGCCGAGAGAGTGCATGCTGCCGTCGCAAATTGAGCGGCTGTTTGACGAGCCACCCGCGCGATACAGCGAAGAACATTTCCGGCTGTTTGGCGAGTTCAAGAACGCGCTGAATCGCGGCGAGGTGCGCGCGGCGGAGCCTGATGCGGCGGCAAAAACGGGATGGCGCGTAAACGGCTGGGTGAAAAAGGGGATTTTGCTCGGCTTTCGCATGGGCTCCATCGTGGACATGTCCGCCGATCGGTCGTCAGGCGAATCGGCGGGTGGCACCGTGACTGGCGTGGCGCAGCAGCATTTCATCGACAAATCCACGTACCCGCTGCGCGCGATTGGCGTAGGTGACGGCGTCCGCGTCGTGCCGGGTGGTTCGAGCATTCGCGACGGGAGCTTTATCGGCCGCGGCGTCGTGTGCATGCCGCCAATGTTTGTCAACGTCGGCGCGTACGTCGGCGAAGGCACGATGATCGATTCGCATGCGCTCGTAGGGAGCTGCGCGCAGATTGGGCGCAACTGTCATATTTCGGCGGCGTCGCAGATCGGGGGCGTGCTGGAACCGGTTGGCGCGCTGCCTGTGATTGTTGAAGACGACGTCCTGGTGGGCGGGAATTCCGGAATTTACGAAGGCACGGTGGTGAAGCGCCGTGCCGTTCTGGGCACCGGCACGATTCTGAATCGCTCGATTCCGGTCTACGACCTGGTGAGAAATGCTGTCTACCATGCTACGCAGGACGAGCCGCTGGTGGTTCCCGAGGAGGCTATCGTCGTACCTGGGTCGCGCGCGGTGACGCACGCGTACGGCAAGGCGCACGGACTGTCGCTGCAGGCCGCGGTGATCGTGAAATACCGCGATGCGAAGACCGATGCGCGTATCCAGCTCGAGGATTTGTTGCGCTGACGTGGCTCTGGAACTGGCCAAAGAAACAAAAGCTAACGCAGAGACGCTGAGAGCGCCGAGGTGCGCGGAGGAACGTTCACTGCGACAGGACCTTCTCGAAAAACGCGAGCGCCCGCGGGTCCTTCGACTGGCCCAGCCAGAACATCGCTTGCTTGCGCACCGCGGGATTGCGATTGTTCTGCGCGACCTCGATCAGCTTTGGCACGCCTTCATCTTTCGGCATCTGGCTTAGCGCGAAGACCGCTTTCTTCTTTACCTCGGTGTCGGGATCGTTTTCGATAGCGCCCGTAATCGTCGCCGCCGCTTTCTTTCCGGCTTTTTGCGCCAGCCAGAACAGCGCCTGCCCGCGCACGTGACTGCTTTCGTCTTCCTTGGCCATCCGAATCATTTCGTCCAGGGCAGCAGGCTCGCGGCTTACGGAAAGCGCGAATGTGACATGCGCGCGAACTTCGGTGCTTGGGTCGCTCTTTGCCATTTGTTGCAACGCCGCGAGTCCGGCTTTGCCGCGGGCTTCGCCGAGCCAGAATGCTGTTTGCTTGCGCAATTCTTCGCGTTCGGTGGGCCGGACGAACGATTCGAGGGCGCGGTCGGCGGATTCGTCGGCATGGAGCGCGATGGCGGTAAGCGATTCGCGCCCGAGTTTCCTGTCGTCGTCGCTATCGTTAAAATTCCCACTATGCACATAGTTGGCGAGGAACGCGACGCTGTCCGCGGGTTTCACGCCGGTGAGCCACACAAACGGAAGGCCGCCAGCATCTACGGTGCATTCCGCGGAAACCACACGAAGCTTCATGATTCTCTTGTTTTCCGCGCGAAATAAAATCGCGATGGCGCGGGGCGCTTCGAGATTCACGGAGGCGTCGCGCGAATTCATGTTGACGCCGTGGTCGCTGCTTTCCAGGCGGCACAGACCGCAATCCTGGTTCCAATTTCCATTCGAGCCGGCACAGCAGACTTCGCGATCGCCGGCGATTTGACGAACGCTGTAACCGATCCATTGAGGTTGCGCCGATTGTGCCTCGAGGGTTTTTAATTCGGCTGCCAGCGGCCCCGCTAGCGCCCGTGTCTCCAGACGCGCATTTTGCACATTCGGAGTGTCGCTCGCCTGGGACGGTAGCGGTGCTGCGTTTGCGTTGCCCGTAGCCATCATCGCCACGAAACCGCCAGTTAGGATCATCGCTATACCGGCCCGAAATGCGATCGATGTAGTGCTCATCGCGTTCCTCACTTTTGTAGAATTTCCATCAGATAATCGGTGGCTTCCTTGTTGTGCATCAGCGCCAGCTTGGATACCGCTTGCTTCTTGAGTTCCGGATCCTTTTCACCCCGCGCGATGCTCACTAGTCCAGATGCATTCCCCTGAATGAAGTAGGCGTTCAGCACTTCTTTGCGCACATCGCGATCGGTCTCTTTGCTGTAAATCGATTGAAGCGCGTTCGCGGAGTCAGTCGAGTTGATTAGACCCAGATTGCGCACCGCCGCGCGCCGCAACTCCGGGTCTTTCTCGTTCCTCGCGGCCTCGGCCAGGCGATTCGATTCACCGGCCAGAAAAAACGCCTGGAGGATCTCGCGCTTCACTTCCGTCGAGCTTTCTTTCTGGTAGAGCTGCTGCAATTCGTCGACGCCGTGGATTAAGCCCAACTGGCGGATGGCTTCGCGTCGCAGTGTCATGTCCTTTTCACTTTTCGCCGCCGCGAACAAATCCGCTTTATCGCCGGAAATCATGTAGCTCTTGAGAATCGCGCGCTTTACGGATTCATCGCTGGTTTTCGCGTAGACCTCGGCCAGCGTCTTCCGCGACTCGCCACCTCCGAACATTCCAAGATATTCCACTGCTTTCCGCTGCAGTTCGGGATTACTCTGCCCGCTCGCGATGCGCCCCAAGATTTCTCGCGCTTGCGGCGAGCCACTTTGCGCGATCACAAACAGCGCTTTGGATTTCTCGCGCGGCGTGGCTGTGCCGTTCAGGACTTTTTCCAGCAACGGCATGGCGCGTTCCGGATCGCTGTTCATCAGTCCCTGGATAGCAAGCATTTTCAGGTCGTCGTCGCTTTGCGACTCCGGGTGTGCCGGTTGGCCGGCTCGCTGCCGTACGTCAATCTCCAGCGCACTAGCGTCCTTCAGCCAGCGGCTTTGTGGAAAGCGGTGTTTCAGGTCCGCGATCGTCGCCAGCGCGGTATCGCGCTTGCCGAGACGATTCTCCGCATACGCTTTCCAATAGAGTGCGGCGTCGGTTTGCGGCCCGTTGAGAGCGGCAAGTTCCTCGAATTTCGATTCGGCCCTGTCGTAGCGGTCTTCGTCGAGAGCCTCGCGGCCATCGTCGTACAGTTCGGAGTTGCGCTCGATACGTTCCTGTTCGCGGTCGCGTTTTTCTTGTTCGCGATCCCGTTTTTCCTGCTCACGATCGCGCGCTTCCTGTTCGCGATCTCGTTTTTCCTGATCTTGATCTTGTTTGTCGTCGCTACTCTGTTCTCGTTCTTGCGGAGCCGCTTGTGCCGCGCTTGGGAAGCCTACGTCCGGCGCGTTTGCGTCCGTTCGTGCTCGTACTGAAGCCGGCGCCAGCAGCAACGCCGCGAGCACCAAGTACGTCACGCCTTGAAGGATCGTGATCTTCGAGCGAACCGGCGAGGGTCGCTGCATCCATGCAATCTGCGCTGTCTCAACAACGTTCATGTCTTATTCCTCTCCTGCTTTGTCGATTCGTCTGGCTTCGCAACGGGCGCCGAGGTCTCCTCGCGCTGCTGCAATTCCTTGCCGACCACGCGCACCTTGAACAAAATCCCGCGCGTATCGATGCGCTGGCGAATGGTGTCCAGTTGCGCCGGGGTGACCTCTTTGGGGCTATGAGCGACGTCGAGCAGCACGCGTTCAAGTTCATCCAGGATATTGGCAAGTCCCGTATCGCCTTGTTCCAACGCCGTTTGTCGATACAAGCGGTTTTCTTCCAGCAAGTCTTCGGCGCGTCGCTGTTCTGCCGAAATGTTCACCTGCTTTTGCTTCGCGTCGAGCGGTTCGGCGTTCGCCAGGTCCACGAGAACCATTTCCGAGCGGCCCAGGTGCTCGCCGACGGCCATGATCAAAACGCGCTCGCGCACATTGCCTGCGCTTACATCGGCCGCGGTCGGCTCGGGGGTAGCTCGCTTCGTCACACGCCCTGCCAGAAACGCAACGATGACCACCGCTGCGATTGCACCGACCGCCGCCCAACGGCGCGGCGTAAACCAGCCAGCCGTCGGGCCGCGACCTGTGGCAAATTTCCACCAGGGCATTCGCCGCTCCGGAAGTCGTGGAGCGATTTGATGCCAAACGCGCTCGCCATAGTCGTCGCCCGGATCCGGAATCGGCATGCTACTCAGCGCCGCAAGAACCGCGTCGATGCGCTCGAGTTCCGCGCGACATTCCGGACAATCCGTCAAATGCTTCGCGATCGCGTCACGCCGTAAAACCTCGCCGCCGTGGTATGCGATCAACTCCTCCTCATTCGGGTGTTTCATAGTTCTGTTCCCATGGCCTTCGCTTGTCCTCGGCGCTCCACGAACGGCTCCAGCGAGCGCCGTAGTTTTTGCACGGACCGAAACACGGTGTTCTTCGCCGCGCTGGAACTCGACTTCAGCGCCTCGGCAATTTCTTCGATTCCCGAGCCACCCCAGTGGCGCATCACAAAAGCTGTGCGTTCGGCCGGAGTCAACTCATTCAGCGCGCGCCGCATATGGACGGCCAACTGCTCACTTTGCGCCAGGCGTTCCGGCGACGGCGCGGCATCCGGCACCAGGCTCGCTGGGTCTCGCTCGATTCCGTCTTCAGACGGTCTGCCTGCGGGTTCCCGCTGCGCGTCTTCGCTTTTGCGTTGACGCATCCGGTCAATCGCGTAGTTGGCCGCGATGCGGTACACCCATGTTCCAAAATTGGCGCGCGCCGCAAACTGATCGAGCTTCTGATACGCCCGCAAGAAAGCCTCCTGCACTACCTCCTCCGCGTCGTGTTGGTTGCCGGTCATGCGATAGGCAAGGCGGAACACGTTGCGGCTGTGCCGCTCGACCAAAATGCGGAAAGCGTCGCGATCGCCCGCGAGCGTTTGCTCGACGGCGATAGCGTCACTGTCCCCAGTGGTCTCGACGCTCTGCCTCATCCGCTTCATTAGACAGGTTTTCAGGCTTGCGGTTAGGTCGGTTCTATCAGGAACAGGAGGGGTCTATCTATTTGTGACACAGCCATTCCTGGCTGTGGCTTCCGGACTGAACACCTTCCGAGCCGGAGATGGTCTGCTGCCCGCCGGACGCATTCCCCTATTCGTAGCGCAACGCCACCATGGGATCGACCTTCATCGCGCGCCGAGCGGGTATGTAGCAGGCCGCCAGCGCGACCAGCAAGAGAAGAGCCGCCACCGCCGCGAAGGTCAGCGGGTCTGTGGGTCGCACTCCGAACAACAGGCTCGACAGGAAGCGGGTTAGCGCGAGGGCGCCCAGCACGCCAGCGGCAATTCCCGCCAGGGCCAGGCCGGCGCCGCGTCCTAAAACTAGCGCGAGCATATTTTGCGGCTGGGCTCCCAGCGCCATGCGGATGCCGATCTCTTGAGTGCGCTGGCTCACCGTGTAGCTCATCACGCCGTAGATGCCCACAGCGGACAGCACCAGCGCCAGACCTGCCAGAACGCCGATCAGGATAGCCGAGAAGCGGCGGGGCGAGACCGAGCGCGAAAGCAATCCGTCGAGTGTAGTGAGTTCGGTAACAGGCAAGCTGGGATCGATCTGGTGCACAACCTCGGTAACCGCCTGAGCGATCGAGGCGGGATCGAACGCCGTGCGGATCAACAGGTGGCGGGTCCAGCCGCCGGTAAAATATGCATCGTAGGTGGGGCCAGCCTCCAACCCAAATTGGTGCACGTTTCCGACAGTCCCTACGATCGAAAACCAGCACGGCTTGGGATCCAGCGAGCAGAAATTCACGCGATGCCCGATGGCGTCCTCGTTGGGAAAGAATCGCCGCGCCATCGTTTCGTTGATCACGATTTTGTCCTGAAGGGACCAGTCATCTCGCGTCAGCAGGCGGCCCTTTTGCAGCGGAATGCCCACGGTGGCAAAATACTCCGGGGTCACGACGCGGGCTTGCGCCACTGGCCGAACTCCGGCGTCGAGAATAGGCTGTCCTTCAATTAGGAATCGCGAAGCCTCACGCATCTCGGTGCCTAGCGGCAAGGTGGATATACCTCCCGCCGATTTCACGCCGGGCAACGCGCTGACGCGTTGAACGATTTGATCGAATTGCAGCGACTGCTTCTTGCCAAGTTCCAATTGTTGTTTGTCGGTGAGGCTGTCAGCCTCGGCCGGAGGAATCTCGGCTTGCGTGATCTGCAGGCTAAGCACATGGTCGGGCTGAAATCCGGGCGCGACGTCCAGCAGCCGGCGAAAGCTTTGCAGCAGAAGGCCCGCTCCAATCAGTGGAACCAGGGCAAGCGCGATTTCGGCGACGACCAGAATGTTGTGGAGACGGTGGCTGCCGGGCGCGCCGGCGCCTTTTCCTCCTTGTTTCAGAATGCCATTCAGATCGCGAATTCGTGCGCGCAGCGCCGGCAGCAAACCGCAAAGAATTCCCGCCGCCAGACAGATGCTGACCGTGAACGTCAGCACGTGGGAGTCGATGTGTGTCTCCCGGATAAGCGAGAGTTCGGCGGGCACGAGAGTCCCCAGAGCCTGGATTCCCGCCGAAGCCAGCAGCAATCCCGCGGCGCCGCCGCACAAAGAGAGCAGTAGGCTTTCCGTCAACAGCTGCCGAACTAGCCGCCCGGGTGCCGCGCCGAGAGCGGTTCGCAGCGCCATCTCTCGCTCACGCGCCGAGTTGCGCGCCAAGAGCAGGTTCGCGATGTTGGCGCAGGCGATCAGCAGCACGAGTCCTACTGCCGCGAAAAGCACCAGCAATGTCGCGCGCAGTTGGGTGGCGGAAGGATCCTCCATGGCGTGTACGATCGTTCCCCAGCTCGCGTGCGAGTCTGGGTAGGCGGCGCCTTCTTGCTGGTTCAGGGTAGCGATTTCGGCGTTGGCCTCCGACAAAGTGACACTGGACTTAAGTCTCGCCACGGCCACGATTCCATGGTGAATGTGGTCGTTCAGCGGTCCCGGATAGCGGTTGAAAGGCAGCCATAAATCCATCGTCCGCTCAATTTGGAATGCCTCCGGCAAGACGCCGGCGATGCGGAATTTCTGGCCGTCCAGCAAAATCTCTTGGTCGACGACCGTTGGATCTGCTCCAAAGCGTCGCTGCCAGTAGTGATGGCTCAGCAAAACCACCGCCGGTCCGCCGGTTTTGTCTTCCTCGGGCAAAAACGTACGGCCAACGACGGCTCGAATACCAAGCATCGAGAACAAATCGGAAGTAGCGATGCTGGCCTGAACGCGCTCGGGCTCGCCGGCACCAGTTAGGTTGAAGCCTTGCGAGACTTCTCCGTACGCGCCCATGGCTGAGAAACTCTTGGCTTCGCGATGGAAATCGGCGTCGTCGCCCGGGGATATTCCGACCGCTTGAAATCCCGGGTAAGTGTTCTTGATTTCCACCAGCGATTCGGGATGGTTGTAAGGGAGGGGCCGCAGCAGCACGTTTTCGACGACGCTGAAGATGGCGGTGTTCGCGCCGATGCCCAGAGCGAGCGTCAGGACCGCGATGGCCGTGAATCCGGGGCTCTTGCGCAGGGTGCGCAGACCAAACTGCAGGTCGTCGGTAAAATCGCTGAGCCAGCGGGCTTTCGACATCGCTCAAACTCCCTAACTCTTACGACGAAATGGCGCCACTCGATCTTCGGCGCTCCACAAACTGCACTCTATCCCAGACGCGCGACGCAGGGACAGGTAATCACAGGCGGTGCAGGTCGAAAACGCGCCACCTACGGTATGATGGCACCCTGGGCTTGAACGGTTTCACCAATTTTCAGCAGGGGGTTGGTTTTGATTCCACGATACACCCGCCCGGAAATGGGCCGCATCTGGACCGACGCCAACAAGTACGCGAAGTGGCTTGAGGTCGAGCTTGCCGCGACTGACACGCTGGCCGAAGCGGGCCTGGTGCCGAAAGAAGCGGCCCTTGCCTTGCGATCGCGCGCCAAGACCGATGCCGCGCGCATCAACGAAATCGAATCCCAGGTAAAGCACGACGTCATCGCGTTCACCATGGCCGTCGGCGAGTCCATCGGTGATCCCGCGGCGGCGCGCTGGCTGCATTACGGGTTGACCTCCAACGACGTCGTGGACACCGCGCAGGCCTTGCAGATTCGCGACGCGTCGCATTTGATCGAGCGCGACTTGGTCCTTTTCGCCGAGATCCTCGACCTTCGCGCTCACCAGTTTCGCAGCACCCCACAAATCGGCCGCACCCATGGCATTCACGCCGAGCCGATTACCTTTGGCCTGAAGATCGCCAACTGGTTCGCGGAGAACCAGCGCAACATCAAGCGCTTTCGCGATGCCGCAACCCAGATGGCCGTCGGCAAAATTTCCGGCGCCGTTGGCAACGCCTCGCATCTCGGCCCAGAGGTGGAAGCGAAGATCTGTAAGCGCCTGGGACTTGCGGTTACGCCGGTGGCCTCACAGGTGATTCAGCGCGATCTTCACGCGCAGTACCTCAGCTCCCTGGCGCTGATCGCCGCCACGCTCGAGAAAATCGCAGTGGAAATCCGCCACCTCCAGCGCACCGAAGTGCGCGAAGCCGAGGAGCCATTCTACGCAGAGCAGCGTGGAAGTTCCGTAATGCCCCACAAACGGAACCCGGTCAACTGCGAACAAGTGAGCGGACTGGCGCGTCTGGTGCGTTCCAACATGCTGGCGGCCTACGAGAACGTTGCGCTCTGGCACGAGCGCGACATCTCGCACAGTTCGGTCGAGCGCGTAATCCTGCCCGATTCCACAATCCTCGTCGACTACACGCTCGCCAAGATGACCACCATCATCGGAGAAATGCGCGTATTCCCGGAGCGCATGCTGCGCAATCTCGAATCCACACAGGGCTTGGTGTACTCGGGTCAGCTATTGCAGGACCTCGTCGAGAAGGGCATGCTTCGCGACGAAGCCTACAAAGCCGTCCAGGAAAACGCCATGACCGCATGGGAAAGCGATTCGAGTTTCCGCAATCAGGTAGCAGGCGATCCGCGAATTACAAGATATATGGATGCCGCCGCGCTCGCGCACACCTTCGATTTGCAGCGCCAGCTTCGTTGCGTGGACGCCATCTTCGATCGCGTCTTCGGCGCCCATCCCGCGGGCGAAGAACCCCCGCTCGGTAAGTCGGCCGCAAAGCTGGGGTAAATTACGGTTCGAGTCAAGCTGCCAAGCCAGGAAACCTGGTAGTGCGGTCATTTTCCGATAAGGCGACTTCTCGGGACTTGTCGCAATCCAGTCAAATCTCCCGTGCTAAAGTCTCCCTGTAATATGAGATTTTTCAATACAGGTAGTGTCTGTTTGATCGTAGCACTCGGTTGTGGGTTACAGGCCAGCGGCGCAAAAGCAAGGAGCCTTCCGCCTGGTGTTCTTACTGCGCTTGCTTCGGACGAGCAAGCATTTTGTGACCAATTTTTGGGCCAGTGGAAGGTCACTTGCCATCAAACCTTCCGAGCACATCTCTTGTGGCGTGAATTGTTGATCGCTCCATCAAGGCAGACCGCGATCCTGATCGAGAACGACAATGTCGGATTCTGTGGCTCAGCGGGATGCTCCATATATGTTTTTCTCCAACGGGATGCAACATGTGTTCAGGTTTTGGAGACGCATGGGGACACCGGGACCCTTCGTAAAGTCAAAGTTCTGAAGTCGATTACGAACGGTCACTATGACCTCCAGAAAACCTGGGCTGACGATAAAACCCAAACGATCTACCGGTGGAATGGTTCGCAGTACTCTTCTAAATAGGGCTCCGCTACAGTTACGCTCGCCGTGCTAACACTAATGTCGGCTAAACGGAAACTGACGCAATACCGGAATTTTGGCAGGGAAAAAAGCGAAGGCGCAATCGAGTTGCCTCGGCCGCGCCCTTTCGCCTCTTCCGAATTCAGCATGCGCTGAGCTCAGCTGCGGAGGCGGAAGTCAAAGTGTACGCCACAAAACCGAAACTGCACTCGCAAATTTCCTAAATTATTCCACGCGCTGCACGTACCGCGCTTCCGAAGTATCCACCCTGATCCGGTCGCCCTCGTTGACGAACGGCGGTACTTGGACTACCAAACCGGTTTCCAGAGTCGCAGGCTTTCCCACCGCACTGGCTGTCGCTTTTTGCAAGGTGGGTTCGGTTTCGATGACCTTAAGGTCCATGGTGTCGGGCAAATCGACGCCGATCGCTTTTTCCTCAAAGAATTCAACTTTCACCACGGTGTTGGGAATCAAGTAGAAGACGGTTTCGCCCAGCAGATCGCGGGTAAGGTGCATCTGCTCGTAAGTTTCGGTGTTCATGAAGTGAAAATCATCGCCCTCGTTATAGAGGTATTCGAATTCCACCGAATCCAGAATCGCGCGGTCCACGAATTCTTCCGCGCGGAACCGGTAGTCGATCATCGTGCCGGATTTCAGATTCTTCAGGCGCGTCTGCATCGAGCCGCGCTTGTTTCCCGGCGTGCGATGATCCGTGCTGAACACCGTATAAAGCTGGCCCTCGTGCTGGATGACCATCCCGGGGCGAAGTTGTGTTGCCTTGACGCTGCTCATGTTTGATTGCGAACCCGGATCGCCGGGCTCGACCGCTCCCTGGTAAAAAAGTGCTGAGTTTCGGAAATTCCTGCAAGCGGCCAGTTGACTTGCGTACGGCTGCGCGCGGAATGACTCGAGGCACGCTGGGACGAAATGCGCTTCCAGCGCGGACCAACAGTATAGCGGCGAGGATTCAGGGCGGTCAATCATTGCCCTTTTTTAAGGCGACTACTCGGGCAAAGAACTACTCCTCCGCGTCAAAATCCCAACTCCGAAACCAAGCGCGACCCCGAAAAGGAGAGCGGCTATCTCGAAGCAAGCAACGCGTACCAAAGGTGGCCACGTCCCACCATTGCGTTGCGTGTAAACGAAAATAAGGCCAGCAACTGCACCGGAAAAGACAAACGCCGTCCAATACATTTCACGGTCGAAACTCTTCGGTTTGCCCTTCCATGCGGCGTACCCAATCGTCGCAGCTATAGACGGGGCTATTACGAAGAAGGTGAACAAAATGAATCCGGTTTCCACCCATGCGCCGACACTGGTATGCATCGCGGTCTAAGAATAGGAGAACATTCCCGAGTTCAGCAAGACTGGGTCAGCGTCTAGTAAACGCGGTAGGCGGAAAGTGAGCATTACTCCTTCTTGCCATCTTTGAGCCGCAACTTGGCCGCGTCGGCCATGATCTTTTCAATTTCATCGGGATCGCGAGGCAAGCGTTCGCTCAAAAGTTTGTAGCCGGTCGCGGTAATCAGCACGTCGTCTTCGATGCGCACGCCAAGATTTTCTTCGGGGATGTAGATTCCAGGTTCCATGGTAACCACCATGCCCGGCTCGAACGGAGTGCAGTAGTCGCCTGGGTCGTGCACATTGAGTCCGATGTTGTGACCAAGGCCGTGAATGAAGTATTGCCCGAGCGATTTCCCATGCTGGTCTTTGCCGTGCGAATTGATGTAATTGTAGGCAATCTTGAAAACGCTCTTGTCGCTCTTGCCGCACATATCCATGCCGGGCTTCAGCGCGGCGATCGCCGCGTTCTGCGCGCCAAGCACGATCTCGTAGATTTCCCGTTGCCGCGGCGTAAATTTGCCGTTCGCGGGCAACGTGCGCGTGATGTCCGCGGAATAGCCGGAGTACTGCGCGCCGACATCCAGCACCACGATGTCTCCGTCCGCAATCTTGCGCGAAAGCTTGTCGTAGTGCAGCACCGTGGAATTCGGCCCGGCGCCCACGATCGGCGCGTAACCCTCCGCTTCCGAGCCGCCCATGGCGTGGACCTCCACCATTTTCGCGGCGATCTGATATTCGTAAAGACCCGGCCGCATCATCTTCATCGCTTCAAAATGGGCGTCGAGCGAAAGCTCGATCGCCTCTTTCAGAAACCCGATTTCTCCCGGTGATTTAATCCGGCGCAGCGCGTAAATCTGCTGCCGGACGTCTTTGAGCTTCAGTTGCGGTGCGGCAAGCTGCAGCCAATCGACCACTTCCTTCTCGTGCGGATACCCACCCAGCTCCGTTTCGTAGGGAAGGACGGTGTAAACCTCAGGGTAGCTCTTGGCCAGCTTTTCGACGCTGGCGCGCAGTTCGCTGAATGGTTTTACCGTGGAGAAGCCGGTGCGCGCCTCAATGCCCGGATCGGACGGCGACATGCGGACGCCGTTCCATTTTTCCTTGGCGGGATCTTTTGCGGGAAGAAAGAGCGTGGCGTTCCCAAATTCGCTTGTGGTGGCGGTGCCGCCTCCCTCGCTGGCTGCCTTTCCGGCAGGCAAAATGACGAGCGCTGCGCCCTCTTCATTGTGCCCGGTCAAGTAGTAGAAGTTCTCTTCTTGGGCGAAAACGTATGCCTCCGAGAACTCTTCCCGGCCGGTGAAGCCCCAGAGGACGATCGGGGCATCGACTTCGGCGGCGAGTTTCGCCCGGCGCGCCGCGTAGGCGCTGTTCGGTTCACGCTCGCGCCGCTGTTGCGCCTGGCTGATCGGGGCCGCGCAAGCCAGCGCGAGACCCGTCAGCGCGAACGCCAAACGCGAGGCTACCAGCTCACTCCAAGACCGTCGGGCCACCCAACCACTCATCCACTCACCTCGCCACCACTCAATTCCTGTCCCGCTGGGAGCAGCACCGCTTCGCCGCATGCGGATTCTGGCCCCCGAGTCGGTACCCTGGGCGGCAGGCATTGTAACCGAGATAGGCCGCGAGAGGTCAAAAAGCGCTTGTACACGATGGCTCCTCCGTGTCATCTAAGAAGGAATGAGATCTAGGTTGATTGTGTTCATTACCATTTTTCAGTCCGTTTTGTTTTTGGGGCATGTCTTTCTGTACGAGACCTGGACCTACTTCTGGCAGGCCCCGGACTCGCCCGGCGTTTCCGCACTGCAACTGACCCTGGGGATTCTCTCGGTCAGTTTTCTCGCCACTTCGCTGCTGGCGTTTCGCTATAACAATATCGTCTTGCGATGGCTCTACACCGTGGCCGCTATCTGGCTGGGCACCCTGAGCTTCCTGTTTTTCGCGGCATGCGCATGCTGGGTAATTTATGGCGGGGTGCGACTAGCGGGGGTGAGCATCAATGGGCGCTTGCTGGCCGCGGTGGTGTTCGGCATCGCGGCAGCCATCAGCGCTTACGGTGTGATCAATGCCGCGTGGACCCGCGTTCGCCGCGTCAGCATCAAGCTTCCGAACCTACCTCCGGCGTGGCAAGGCAGGAAAGCGGCGCTGATCACCGACATGCACCTGGGGCACGTGAAGAACATCGGCTTCGCGCGCAGAATGACGGCGGCCATCAATCGACTCAAGCCCGACATCGTCTGGATCGCCGGCGATTTGTACGATGGCACCGCCGTGGACGCCACCCACGCCGCATCCCCATTAAAGGGATTGAACCCGCCACTCGGAACGTTTTTTGTAGAAGGGAATCACGAGGAGTTTCGCGATCCCGCGAGATTTCTGGAAGCGGTTCGCGCCTCAGGCGTCCGCGTGCTCGACAATGAGAAAGCCGAGATCGACGGCTTGCAGATCGTCGGCGTGCCCTACAGGCACGCCACGCATGCGACCCACTTCGGCTCGGTGCTGGAGGCGATCGGCCTCGATCGTGAACGGGCCAGCGTCCTGCTGACCCATGCCCCCGATCACGTTGCCGTGGCGGAGGCCGCGGGATTCGGGCTGCAAGTTTCCGGACACACGCACCTGGGGCAATTTATTCCGTACACCTGGCTCGCCACGCGAATGTACCGGGAGTTTGTTTACGGGTTGAATCGGATCGGCGAGATGCTGGTGTACACCTCGAGCGGCGCCGGAACCTGGGGCCCGCCGCTGCGCGTGGGTTCGCAACCAGAGATTGTGCTATTCGAGTTCGAGTAGCCGGACGTTCTTGCAACTTAACTACTATCCGAACAGATAGAACGCCTATCCGACAGGCTAGCTAAAAACCTTCTAGCATTCCTGTGATCGCTAGGCTCACATCAGCCACGCACTTGGCGTAAACATCAAAAGATCAGTAACTTACCGAATCAACTGCAAAAAGAGCCGTCCGCAAAAACACTTGGCCACAAGCTTGCTTCTCTCTTCTGCGTAAGTCGGAAAAGCCAAAACGAAAGAGGGTGTAGCCACAATGAAAGTACAAGAGATTATTCGAGGGTCAGTGGTAGTGATGGGGCTGGGAATAGCGCTGTTCTTCGCGAGCCCGGTCCGTGCGCAACAGGAAGTGAACCCGGACACGTTTGACATCAATCCGGGCACTCCAACGGAGGTAGCGGTGGCAGCCCCGGTTCCGGCTCCGGTCGCTGTTCAAGACAATGGCGTGGTGCAAGCGGCAATTATGCCGGCGTCGAATTGGGATGGAACCTTTGCGGCACCGCTGAATGCGGTGGACCTGACGATGGTCGTAATCTTGGCCATGGGAACAGGATTGGTCGCGCTCTACACGGTGGCCGCGACGCGTCGCCAGCGGCGGCGGGTGTACTCCGTACAAAGCAACGCATAGCCTGAAGGCTCTGGCGCGACGACCTACTGAACAGTTTCGCGCGCCATAAGGGCTCCGGGAATCGCACTCACCCCGTCGCGATTCCCGGAGCTTTTTTGTTTTTCTGGTGGCGCCGGCACCCTCGCCGGCTCCGGGCTGACGAAACTAGAAACCCGGAGCGCCCGAAGCGGCGGGTCGCATCTCCGGAGCATTCACATCAAATCGCAAATGCGCGAAGTAGCTTTGGCCGAGGGACATGAAACCCGTGTAGAGGTAGCCCCACACGAACAGAAGTAGAAACGGCACGGTAGCGTAATTTTCATTCAGCACCGCGTAGACCACCGTCAAAGCGAAATAAAACCCTAGAAGGACTTCCGCGTAGGGCATCAAGCCGGCTTTGTTGCGGTACTTCTTCGAAACGAAAGTATCGCCCTTGCCCTCGATCTTGTATTTCGGTGTCCGCGCAAATTCAGTTTTCTTACCGGCGATGGCTTCCAGCACTGCTTGGGCGTTGCGCACCGAAATTCCGATTCCCGTAGCCATCACAAAGGGCATGTAGAGGAAGGTACGCCACCAGGTCTTCGGGTGGATTTCCTTCTGCGCCACCAGGTAAAAGCTCGAGATCGAACAGGTCGATGCCAGAAATAGCGGCAGGTCGATGACCAACATTTGAATCCAGCCCTGATAGAAACGCACGATCATCGCAGGAAGCAGCATCGTTGACAGCAGCACCATCAGCGGATAGCTGATGTTCGCCGTAAGGTGAAAGAACGCTTCGGCTTTTACGAAGAATGGCACATCCGACGCGAAAACTTTGGGCAGGATTTTCTTCGCGGTCTGCATCAAGCCTTTGGCCCAGCGCGCTTGCTGCGCCTTGAAGCCATTCATGTCGATGGGCAGCTCGGAAGCGCACTCGATGTCCGGAAGGTACAGAAATTTCCATCCAAAGAGCTGCGCGCGGTACGAAAGGTCCGTGTCTTCGGTGAGCGTGTCGTGCTGCCAGCCGCCCGCGTCGTCGATGGCTTGGCGGCGCCAGACGCCCGCGGTTCCGTTGAAATTGAAAAACGCACCGCGTCGCGCACGGCCGCCATGCTCCACGACAAAGTGCCCATCCAGCAGAATTGTCTCCACCTGCGTCAGCAGCGAATAGTCGCGATTGAGGTAGGTCCACCGCGCCTGCACCATGCCGATTTTCTTGTTTTGAAAGTAGGGAATCGTGCGCCGCAGAAAATCGGGCTCCGGGAGAAAGTCCGCATCGAAAATGGCCACGAATTCTCCGCGCGAGGTTTTTAGCCCGTTTTCGAGCGCCCCAGCTTTGTAGCCAGCGCGGTTGGAGCGATGGATATACGTGATCGGCAAGCCTTGCGCGGCAAAGCGATCCACCGCCGAACTGGCGACTTGCTGCGTTTCGTCGGTGGAGTCGTCGAGCACCTGCACGTCCAACAACTCGCGCGGATAGTCGAAGCGCGAAATCGCTTCGACCAGCCGTTCAATGACGTAGCGTTCGTTAAAAATGGGCAGCTGGATCGTGACGCGAGGCCAAGACGTAGCTTCCGGCGGCGGACCCGGAACATTCTTGGCATACGCGTAGTAGTCGTAGACCAACCAATAACGGTGTAGGCCGTAAATCGCAAGGATAAACAGCACGATGAAGTAAGGAATCATCATCGCCAGGTCGAAAAAATTGGCGTGGTAGATTCCCGTGAACGTCTTGTCCGTCAGTCTGTGCCAGTACTGGCCGATGGAAGCGGTGTGAGCGGCAAACAGCACCAGCATAGGAAAATGCGCGTGCAAGATGAGGGCCTCGAGTCCGTAATGCCGCTGAGCGCGACGCTATCGATTATACGGTGGCTGAGGGGCCAGTCAACGAATCGCGCGGGGGCTGTGCGACCTATTTCGATCAGGAGGTTTTCGACCGCCTTGTAATCCCACAAACCCTGTTTCAGGGGTCGGAGCCTCAGTTCCGACATTAAGGAGCCAGAAAGACTGGGCTTTAGAGTCTGTGTGAAGACTCAGCGGCCCGTTGATTTTGAACCACGAATACGAGCCTAGGACGATGACTCCTGACTACTTCGTTAAAGTTCTGGCTGCAGGGCGCTTAGTTGGCGCGCCACATTC
>Ga0073928_10000778_pt1 | contig 68406 bp, 51 predicted proteins | sample PaiPotPPA55metaG_FD_76969 | JGI IMG/M metagenome (GOLD analysis project Ga0073928, IMG submission 76969) | Iron sulfur acid spring bacterial and archeal communities from Banff, Canada, to study Microbial Dark Matter (Phase II) - Paint Pots PPA... ...
GGGAAGTATCCGCGGTGGACGCCGTGGATGAAGCAAAAGGAGTGGTGTACTTCACGGGTACGGCGAAATCGCCGCTGGAGCGGCACCTGTATCGCGTTTCGCTGGATGGGTCGGCCATCAGCCGCATTACGATTCACAACGGGACGCATGGCGTGAACATGGCGCCGGATGCCTCGGCGTTCGTGGACACCTACTCCGATGTGATGACGCCGCCGCGGCAGGACGTAGCGCGAGCTGACGGTTCGCTGCTGCGGGTGATCAACGAAAACAAGGATCCGGAGCTTGCGGAATATCATCTCTCCGCGCCGCAGTTTCTTTCCGTGAAGGCGCACGACGGCATGCCGCTGAATGCCGCGATGATCAAGCCACTCGAGTTCGACAGCTCTAAGAAATATCCCGTGCTGGTCTTTACTTATGGAGGGCCGCACGCACAGGTGGTCTTGAATGCGTGGGGAGGCAACACGGGCCTGTGGCACCAGTTGATGGCGCAGAAGGGCTACATTATTTTTGCACTCGACAACCGGGGATCGGGCGGGCGTGGGCATGTTTTCGAGGAACCGATCCATTATCGACTGGGCGCGCAGGAGCTTTCCGATCAGCTCGACGGCGTGGCGTATCTGAAGTCGCTGGCGTACGTTGATGCGGAGCGGATCGGTATCTGGGGATGGAGTTACGGCGGGCACATGACGCTGCACGCCATATTTGAGGCGGGAAGCGTTTTCAAGGCGGGTTTCGCGGGTGGGCCGGTTACAGATTGGCACTTCTACGACTCGATTTACACAGAGCGATATTTGGGATTGCTCCCACAAAATGAATTGGGTTATCGAGCATCGTCGCCGATAAATGAAGGGGAGAAATTGAAGGGCAAGCTGCTGATCGCGCATGGCACGGGTGACGACAACGTGCATTTCGCGAACACGCTATCGCTGATTGACAGGCTGATCGAATCGCAGAAGTACGTGGAAGTTATGCCATTCCCAGGGCGCGGGCACGGGGTCAGCGACCCCGCCGCGCGCAAAGTGCTGATGAACCGCGTTACGCAGTTCTTTCTGGATAATCTATAGAGATAAAAATGAAAAAGCCGAATGAAAACAATTCTAAAGAAGCTCCGAAAGGTTCGCCCGCGAATGTTGACGAAGAGGAAATAGCGAGGATCAATCGAAAATGATCCACTGCTCTCTTCGAGGGGCTCTGGCAAGGAGCTGTGGGCCGACGATCACGCGGATGAGTATGTGCGCCGCCTGCGTGAGGGCTGGGACTGAGACCAGTTTAACTTATCGGACGCCGGAAAATTCGACGTGGACGTAGCGACCTAGACGGGAATTGAAGAGCAGATACCAGCCTGCGTGATGGTCGTCGTCATAGACGTAGACCTGGTCGCGGTCCCATTGCCAATCGCGGCAGCGGTCGAGGTCGTAAGAAGCGACTACCCAGTTGGAGCGATCGTAGAGAACGACATTGCGCGTGCGGTAATCGATGGAGCGCGCGACGAAGACTTGCTTAACGTGCTCGTAATGGCCACGGGGATAGTGCCGCCCGGGTTCCATGCGATCGTGCTCATGGTCCCAGCTGCGATAATCGGAGCGGACTTCCTGCTTTTCCCAGCCCTTGTGTTTGCCGTTGTCATGAGGCCCGTCACCGCCGTCGTGCTTGTCCCATCCGTTGTGCTTGCCATTGTCGTGGTGCTCGTCGCGGCCGTGGTCGCGATGCTCATCGCGGTCTTGGGACGGGGCGGCGATGGCCAGCGTGCCGACCAGCGCGCACAAGGCTGTCCCCCAAATTAGCTTCTTCACGTATTTCTCTCCTGATGGGCTGCGCCGACCTTGCGCTAAAGCCTCTGGTGTGCGGTTACTGTGTAATTGTCGCGCAGTTCGCGCACAGACGGAATGAAATGAAGCGCGGCGTTGCCGATTCGGCACCGGCCGCTGGTACAGATGTTCGGTCAAATCGGGAGGAACCTGATCAGGGCTTATTGGGTTTCTTGTCGTCCTTAAGTTCCACCGCATTTCCGATTTTGATAGTGGCGCCGAAACGCTTGTAATTGGCGTAACGAATGGTCATGCGCATATGAATCGGGCCGCTGCTGAAGTGCAGTACATCATCAGATCGGGTGTAGGTCGGAAACCAGTAGTGTCCTTCAATGTTTTCCCGGAAAGTTTCGAAACGAGGAAAGATATTCTCGTTATTCTTCTTGATGATATCAGGCACTGCTTTGCCGTCACTTTTTACAATATTCAGATCGCTATCGTCCACCCAGATGCGACCTTGAAAGTAGCGCTGGTTCTTCTCAATTTTTTTAGGGGCGACGTCGAAAATGTACGTACTCAGCTCGTCCAGCTGTTCGCGGCCGACGTATTTCACGTCATATTTCGGCAAGTCTGTTGTGGTGAGCACGAATGGCTGGACGTGCTCTACGTCGTCCAGATCCTGTTGCGAGAGGCTCATGCCAGCGCGCTCCAGGGTTGGAGGCGGCGCACTAGTGACCTTCTCGTAGCGCTTTCCGTCCGGGGTGAACAGAATGTCGCTGGTCATACGATATTCGCCCGCGACCTGGTTATCACTGTCAATCACTTGCACGACGAAACTCTGGTTATAGGTATAGTTGTCGCGCTCTTTCTTGAACTCCAGCTCGCGGTCGCCGAATTTCTGAATGATCTGCTCGACAGGAATTGAGGGCGGATCATGGTTGATGCTGCCGGAATCGCTCTGTGTTTTCGGCGCGGGAACAGCAGGGGCAGTGGCCGGCTGGGTTGGGGGAGCGGGCTGATTGGTGCCGGATGCGGGAGGGGTAGGCAGGGGCCCTTGCTGCTGAGCAGCGAGAGAGCATGCGAGTACAGAAGCAGTCAGAATCGCTATCGCGGCAACTCGGCGCATGGGGCGCCGCCCTGGCAGGTTGCTGGTTCGAGATCCAAATTCATCGGCCATTGCTCTTGGCCTCCTTGCTGGTGGGCGTCTACGTATTGGGCCGTGCGGACCGAGCGGCGGGTTGCATGCCAACGCGAGCGCAACTCTAATTATGGCGCGTTCCGACGAAGAGTCCAAACCGCACAGGCGGGGAAGCTCACAGCGTTTCAACAATTTCGATTTCGCCGCGGCGGCGCAAGACCTCCACGGACACACCATCCTCATGGCGACGCATTAGAAGGTCAACCGTGGCATCGACGACCTTCAGATTTTGGATGCGCACTTCATCCAGGTTCATCGGAAGGACCGGATGGGCAAAACAAATCTGGCGCTCGGGCGCGCGCACGGACATACCGAGACAGGCGCGCAGCAACAGGAAGACGGCGCCCGCAGCCCACGCTTGCGGCGCACAGGCAACGGGATAAAGGGTAGGACCGCTGGTGCCCGGCCGCTTGTGGAATCCGCAGTATAGCTCCGGGAGACGCTGGAGTTCGACATCGCGGCTGACTTCGAATAATGCGTGAAGGATCTCGGAAGATTTCTGAGGGAACCCGTAGAAAGAAAATCCCATGCCGATCAGAGCGTTATCGTGCGGCCACACGGAGCCGTTGTGATAGGACATCGGATTGTAGCGAGACTCGCCGGAGCCAACGGTACGAATGCCCCAACCGGAGAAAAGTTGTTCGGTCATTAGCGAAGCAGCGAGAGTCTCGGCGCGTTCTTCTTTCGCGATTTTGCAGTAAAGGGCGTGTCCCGCATTTGATGCGCGCACGCGGCACTGTTTTTTTTCGCCATCCAAGGCGAGGGCGTACATCCCTAAATCATCGGACCAAAACACCTGGTCAAATTTATCGCGCAGGGCTTCGGCTTGCGCTTCGAGCCTTTCTGCGAGTTCCGTTTCCTGGAACGCGCGGGCGATCAACGCGGCGGAGCGTTTGGCGGCATAGACGTAAGCCTGCACTTCGCAAAGCGCAATGGGCGGATCGGCGAAGCGGCCATCAGCATGGAAAATGGAGTCGTGGGAATCTTTCCACCCCTGCTGCACTAATCCTTTGGAGGAACGCTTCTCGTATTCGACGAAGCCGTCTTTGTCGCGGTCACCGTAGGTATCGATCCAGGCGATGGCGAGCTTGATATTCGGCCAGACTTCTTTGAGGAAGGAAAGATTGTGGGTGCGAAGGAAATACGCACCGGCGAGCATCACAAAAAGTGGCGTGGAGTCCACGCTGCCGTAGTAGCGAGCAAAGGGCACTTCGCCTAAAACCGACATTTCGCCGCGGCGCATCTCATGAAGAATTTTGCCGGGCTCGGCGTCGCGCTCGGGCTCTTCGCTGGTTGCTTGCGTTTCCGCGAGATATTTCAGGACGCCTTCGGCGATGCGCGGCGCCATCCACAGGCATTCGAGAGCGGTGATGATACCGTCGCGTCCGAAGACGGTGTTGAACCAGGGCACGCCGGCGTAGGGGTAAGGACCCTCGGGATTGCCGTCGATGAGCATGCGCAAATCCGCGGACGAACGGGTTAGCCATGCATTGAAGGTTTCGCTGGAGCTTGTAATCACGCACTCGTCGATTCCAGTGCGGTCGAATTCTTTCTCAAGTTTTCGGAAGGCGGAGTGGTAAGGATCTACGCTCTTAGGGGCGGAGTTTCGCTCACACGTAATCGTGCACGATACGGATTTTTCTTCTTTCGGCCCCAGATCGATCTCAAACGCGGCCTCCCTCGTGGAAAGGGACGCGGGATGCGGCGAAAATTCGAGGCAAGTGCGGCGGAGAACGTCGTCTAGCCCTCGATATGACAGGACGACTTTCTCCTTCGCGGCGTGATCGGGAAGGCGCTCGCCTCGCCGTGAACGTTTGGTGCCGCGCACTTCGAAGATGTCCGCGAAGTCCGCATCGAATTGAAGCACGAGGGAGACTGTCACGGGCTCCAGGCCGTAATTCAGCAGGCGGACAAATTGGTAACAGGTGGCGCCGCGCAGGAACTGCAAGCGGAACAGGTGCACGGTGCCTCGCGGGAGTTCACCATGGCCGTTGAGGTTGGTGTCCACATTGGTGAGATCCACGGAGAGAAATGCGTTGTCTTCGCGGATGGTGGAGCTGAGGAGCAAGGGCTGTTTCTGATTCAGGCGAAGCGCAAGCCGGGAGAGATGCCGCGTCTCGGCATGGAACAAACCAAAGCGCGAAGTTCCCAGCGCCTCGATATCTCCGTACCGATTGAAGACGGCGAAGGTATCGCCGTACTTGAGCACACGCGTGCGGTCGTCTGCCAGCGCAGAAGAAGCGCGGACATAGTATTCGTCTTCAACGCGGACAATGTCCGTCAAAAGAAAACCGTCCTAGAGCGTGAGCAACGAGTCGATTTCGGTATCCGGGTCGGCTGACTTCGCCGTGACGCTCGTTTCATACTGCTTCGTGACGCTCGCCTCATACAGCTTAACGTACTGCCGCGCCATTTGGGGTGCGCTAAAGCGATTAATAAATTCGGCGCGGCACGCGGCACGATCGAGAGTCGCCGCTTGCCGTACGGCCTCCCCCGCCTCTTCCATCGATTCCACAATAAAACCACTGACCCCGTTGGTAATTACTTCAGGCACGGAACCGCAGTTGAAAGCGATCGTCGGCGTCCCGCAAGCCATAGACTCAATCATCGTTAGTCCGAAGGGCTCAGGCCAATCGATGGGAAACAAATAAGCGTACGCGTTGCCGAGAAACTCGCCCTTTTGTTGCTCATTGATTTCGCCGACGAACTCGACATTCGGCGTGTTCAGCAGGTGCTTGATTTCGCGTTCGAAGTAGGGACGATCCGAGCCATCGATCTTTGCAGCAATTCTCAAAGGCATATTAAGCGCCTTGGCAATTTCGATGGCGCGATCCACCCGCTTTTCCGGCGAAATGCGTCCCAGGAATGCCAGGTATTTTCCGCGTCCGTCCCCGAGGGGAAGAAGATCCTCTGGCAGACCGTGATACACATTGCCGACCCAGTTGACCCAAGGCAGCGGCTTGCGCTGGTTTCGCGAAATGGAAATCACCGGCATGTTCTTGTACTTACGATATAGAGGAACGAGGTCGGGAGAGTCCAGGCGGCCGTGCAGTGTGGTGAGATGGACGAGTCCGGAGAGTTTGGAGAGCGGAAAGTGCATGTAGTCGACGTGGAAATGAATCATGTCGAATTGATCGGCGCGTTCCAGTACTTCCTCAAGCATCACAAAGTGATGCGCAAGCTGATCGATGCACTGGTGGGTATTGAGCCGCAGTGATTTCGCGCAGCATGGCACCAAGCGTGCCGATGTTTGGGAGTCTCCGCTCGCAAACAGCGTTACGTCGTGTCCATCCTCAACCAGTGCCTCTGTCAAATACGAAACGACCCGCTCGGTGCCGCCGTACAGCTTAGGCGGAACGCTCTCGTAAAGAGGTGCTACCTGGGCTATCTTCAAATGTCCTCCTCCCGCCGTAGGGCCATCAAAACACTGAGGATAAGGGCAAGTGAGGCTTTTTTGTATCAAGAGAACTCCCCAGCGGGCTTAGGGGATTTCTGTTAGGTACCCTGAGTCCGGCGAGCAGAGGTGGGAGGTGAGGCTAAACCGTAACGTAGTCTGTAGGGCTTGAAACCGCAGGAAAAGCTGTGGGCGCAGAATTCACAGGGTGTGGAAAAGTGGGAAATTTCGTCTTTACCATTAGCGTTAAAACGTAATAGATTGCTTTCTCGCGCTTTTCGCCTTCTCAGCAGGCACTTGCGAAACTCATCTTCCGGCGAAGCGCTTGTGAAATCCTAGATGAGGTCACCGCGATGAAGGACCTAAATTGCAATGTACCCGTGATCCCGACGGCGTACCATTTCGGCGAGCACAACGAGTTTTGTGTATGTCGGGTGCTTGAGAATTGCGCCCTGATTAAGATTGAATCGCTAGCGAAGTTGCGGGCAGCCAGAGAGTACATGCGACGCGTCGCGTCGCACGTCCCGGGTTCGTACGTCGTATTCAGCTACAGGAGCAGGCGAGTTCTGGGAAAAGTAGTCAGCCACCGGGCCTAAAGAGCGTGCACCGTTTGACGTAAGAAGCGGGCATCCTAAGCGGAGTTACGGCGTGATGATGTCCTTCGGCTTGGGTTTGACTTGCGCGGCCGCCAAGCTGGACGCGTCCCAACCTCCGCCTAACGCCTTGACCAACAACACGCTGGAGACCAACCGTTGTCCTCGGATTACTGCGAGTTGCTGCTCGTCGGTGAGCAGATTCTGTTGCGCGGTCACCACATCCAGATAGCTGACCAAGCCTCCGCTATAACGGCTGGTGGAAATATTCAGGGTGCGCTGCGCCGCATCTACCGCTTGCTGCTGCGTTTGCTGCGCCTCGATTAACACGGTCAGCCCGGTGATTTCGTCCTGAACCTCCTGGAAGGCGGTCAGGACCGTCTGGCGGTAACTTGCGACGTTCGCGTCATAGCCGGCGCGCGCGAACTGGACCTGGGCACGGCGCGCGCCACCGGTGAAGATGTCTTGCGCAACATTGGCTCCGAGCGCCCAAAAGGCGCTACTTGCATTGGCCAGTTTGGCGATGTCCGTGGCCTGCCAGCCTCCCTGCGCAAAGATTGGCAGTGACGGATAATATGCGGCCTGAGCCACGCCGATCTGGGCGTTGGCCACGGCCATTTGACGTTCAGCCTCGGCGATATCCGGGCGCCGCTCGAGCAAATCGGAAGGCAATGCCACGTCGAGCGTTGGAGGCTCCGCATTTAGTACGCGCGAGGCAATGTGAAAATCCGGCGCGGGTTGCCCGACGAGTACAGCAATAGCATCTTCGAATTGCTTGCGCTGCTGCTGCAGAAGAACGGCTTGGGTGCGGGTGGTATTCAGCAGGGTTTCCTCCTGCGCAACGTCCAAGCCGGAGGCCACACCGCCAGCGTGACGGGAATTCACCAGTTCCAAGGCCTTCCGAAGGGCCTCGACCGTGCTTGTCAGAATTTGCAGCTCGGAGTCCATCTCGCGAAGATTAAAATAATCGCCGGCGAGCTGGGAGGTGACGAGGAGGCGTACGTTCTCAACATCGGCAGCGTTGGCCTGATAGCTTGCTTCGGCCGCTTCGATGCTGCGCCTTCTTCGGCCAAATAAATCGACCTCATAATTGACCGTGAAGGGCACAGTGAAGTTATTTTGGGTGACGGGTCGCAGAGCGATCGGGAAGCCATTGATAGCGCGATTCCCGGAAAGCCTTTGGCGAGCGGCGCTAGGCGACGTGCTCAGCGTTGGAAACAGAGTGGAGACCTGAATCGCGGCGGTAGCGCGAGCCTGTTCCAAACGCGCAATCGAAACTTTGAGTGTCTGATTAGCGCTAAGAGCCTGCGTTTCCAGCGCGTTCAAGTCATCGTCGCGAAATGTAGTCCACCACTGCCCCTTCGGGATGGAATCTTTGGGAGCGCTTTCGCGCCAGGGCTCTGTAACGTCCCATTTTGTCGCAGAGGGCGCGGGAGGACGCTTGTAGTTTGGTCCAACCGCGCAGCCGACGCTTAAAATCCCGGCGGCAAGTACGAAGATGGCGGGCAGAGTGCCCGACGTGCGAACGCCCGCTACACGGGCGGCCATCGTGTGTCGCATTACTTCTTTGCTCCCTGTGGCGAGCCGCCGTTGGTGTTAGGAGGTACATTGCCAGGCGACGGAGCAGCGCCACCGGCGGGAGCGGCGGGGCCTGTGTTTTGAGGCATCTGTTTCACATTGACTTGCATGCCTTCATCGAGGGAATCCGGCGGATTCAGGACGATCCAATCCTCTGGGCGGAGGCCTTGTAGCACTTCCAGCGCAGTGCCGTAATCGCGGCCAATAACTAACTGCTGCAAACGGACTTTATGGTTTGCATCGACTACCACGGCTCGCAAACCTTCCGCGCGAAATAGCAGCGCGTTCACTGGCACTTGCAGGCGCGTTCCCTTGACACCAACCAGGAGATGCACCTGGGCGTATCCGCCGGGCAGCAACTGACTATCCTTGTTCGGCACGTCCACTTCGGTGTTCAGGGTACGGCTTGCTAAATCGATGGCATCCGCGGTTCGCACAACCTTGGCTTGGAACTTTTGACCGGGATAGAGCGTGAGTTCCAGGTATGCGCCAACCCCGGGATGCACCGCCTGTGCGTAAAGTTCGGGCACGCTGATGTAGGCGCGAATGGGGTCGGTGGCCGCAAGGAAGAAGAGCTCTTGTGCAGCGCCACCATTGCCCGCGTTGATGAGATTGCCGATATCGACGTTTCGGCGCGTAACTGCGCCGCTAAATGGCGCGTAGACGTGTTTGAAGGATTCCAGCTCCTCAAGGCGGCGAACGTTAGCCTGTGCGGACGCTACGGCGGCGCGTCTCGCGGCATAGTCGCCTACGGCATTATCGACTTCTTGCTTAGATACGCCGTCCGTCTTGATTAGCTCTTCATAACGCGAGGCGGTAATGCGAGAGAGATTCTCGTTAGCCTGCATAGTGCCGAGATCGGCGCGTGCCTGAGAAAGCTGCTGGTCGACTTCGGGCGTTTCGATGTCGGCCAACAGTTCGCCCTGGCGCACATGGCTGCCGATATCGTGGTACCACTTTTTGAGGTAGCCAGTAGTGCGCGCGTAAATGGGCGATTCTGTGTAGGCCTGCAGCGTGGAGGGGAGCACCAGATCTTCCTGTGAAGGTTCCACGGTGGGATGGATGACAGCAACGTTGGGTATGGCGAGCTTTTCGGTCTCCTTGGCGAGCGCATTGTATTGCTCGCGGCGCTGCAGCATCGTGAAAATTCCAATGATCACTAGCACTACGACTACGCCTACCAGAAACAGAAACAGCCGGCTCTTTTTCTGAGCAGGCTGGTACGAGCCTTCCTGAGCGCTCCTTGTACTACCTTCCGTCGTCATTCTGTGCTCCGCTGGGTCTTGTAAGGTTGATTGTCACGAAGCCACCGGCTCCGGCGTTGCGCCATGCAACCTGCGGCGCTCGAGTCGACCGTGGATAATGGAAAAGACGCACGGCACGAAGAAAAGCGTGGCGAAGGTGGCGAAGAGTAATCCACCGATTACCGCGCGGCCGAGGGGAGCGTTCTGCTCGCCGCCTTCGCCCAGGCCAATTGCCATAGGTACCATACCGATAATCATGGCCAAGGCGGTCATAATGACGGGGCGCATGCGTACAAAGCCGGCTTCCAGTGCGGCGTCGCGCGCATTCTTTCCCTCGTTCATCTGTTCGCGCGCGAAAGACACCATCAAGATGCTATTCGATGTGGCCACACCGACGCTCATGATTGCCCCAGTCAAGGATGGCACGTTTAGCGTGGTGTGCGTCACCAAAAGCATCCAGCATATCCCGGCGAGAGCGCCTGGCAGCGCGGTAATGATGATGAACGGATCGAGCCAAGATTGAAAATTAACGACGATCAACAAATACACGAGAACGATAGCGCCAATCAGTCCGAAGCCAAGCCCCGTAAATGAGCTCTTCATCGTCTGCACTTGTCCGCGGATGACCATGTGACTGCCGCGCGGTAGTTCTTTTTCAAGTTCCCCTACACGCTTGGCGACCTCATCGGAAACTCCGCCGAGATCGCGGCCGTTGACAGCGGCATAGACGTTAATCATGGGCTGCGCATTGTAATGCGAGATAGTGGCGGGACGCGCGGTCGTGGTGGAACGTACTAAATTGCCAAGAATTTGCGGCGCTGCTGAGGGCAGACTGCCGCTAACGGGAATGTTTTGCAGGGCCTGAAAGGAATCCACGCGATATTGTGGTGTCTGCACGGCCACGTTATAGCTCACGCCATTTTTTGGATCGAGCCAGAAGGATGGGGCAGTCTGGAAACTGGAGCTCAGCGACACGAGCAGATTTTGCGCCACGTCACGGGCTTGCAGGCCAACCATCTGCGCGCGCGTGCGGTCCACATCCATGTGCAGCGTGGGGCCATCGAAAGCCTGCTGGACGTGCACGTCGACGGCGCCTGCGATATGACGGATTTCGTTGGCCAACTTCTCGGCGATGAGGAAATTTCCCAGCTGGTTGTTTCCGGTAATGGCCACGTCGATCGGGGCTGGCGTTCCGAAATTCAAAATCTGCGTGACGATGTCCGCGGGCTGGAAGAAGAACTGCACGCCTGGAAACCTCTGCGGGAACTTTTCACGCAGCGCGGCCACGTAAACGCCGGTCGGCTTTCCACGCACTTCCTTTAACTGCACCAGGATTTCGCCATCCGACGTTCCAAACGTGCCGGAGTTGCTGTAACTGAGATTGATGCCGCTGTAAGGCACGCCCAAATTGTCGAGTATCGTCTGCAATTCATCGCTCGGAATCGTTTCACGGATGACCGAATCGATCTGGTCGGCCAGCCGGGCAGTCTCTTCGATGCGCAGCCCTGTACGCGCACGGAAGTGCAGCCGGATCTGGCCGGCATCTACTTTGGGGAAAAAGTCGCGGCCGAGCACGAAAATCAGCCCTGCTGAAAGCACGCAAAAGGCGAAAAAGCATGCGGCAAAAAGGGTAGAACTCTCGAGAGCGGTATTCAGCGCGTGGTGGTAGCCTTCTCGGAAGCGTTCAAAATGATGCTCAAAACGCTGCTGACAGCGGCGGAAAAAGCCTTGCTTCTCTCCCTTGTGTTCTTCAGGGCGGTATTCGTCTTCCGCGGACAATAGGTACATAGCTAAGGTGGGCACGATGGTACGCGACCACATGTATGAGGCGAGCATGGCAAAGGACACCGCTTCAGCTAGCGGAACGAATAAAAAGCGCGCCACCCCTGAGAGAAAGAACATCGGAATAAACACGATACAGATACACAGCGTGGAAACTAATGCGGGTACCGCGATCTGCTGTGCTCCGTCCAGAATGGCCTGGACGGTTTCCTTGCCCATGGCAAGGTTGCGGTTAATGTTTTCGATTTCAACGGTAGCGTCGTCCACCAAAATGCCGACAGCCAGGGCTAGTCCGCCCAGCGTCATGATGTTGATGGTCTCGTGCAGCGCGCTAAGGAGGAGGATGCTTACCAAGATAGACAGCGGAATGGAAATAGCGATGATGAGCGTGCTCTTCCAGTTGCCGAGGAAGAGAAGGATCATGATTGCGGTCAGGCAAGCCGCAATCAGCGCTTCGCGGAGGACGCCTTGAATAGACGCGCGCACGAAAACGGACTGATCGAAAAACATTGTGATGTGCAGGCTCTCCGGCAGGGAGCCCATGTAATTCTGAATGGTTTGTTTTACGCGCGAGACGATATCAAGCGTGGACGCGCCACCGGTCTTGTACACGGCCATGAGAGCGCCGCGCTGGCCGTTGGCGCGCACAATGTTCGTTTGCGGCGCGAAACCATCGCGCACGTGGGCAACGTCGCGCAGATAAATCGTTGCGCCGTTCACGGTCTTTACCGGCAAATCGTTTAGCTCCTGAATCGTTTGCGGGCTGCCGTTCATTTCTACGTTGTATTCGAGAGTCCCCAGTTTCACGGTGCCGGTCGGCAGGATGAGATTTTGAGCGTTCACCGCATTGACGATGTCTACCGGGGATAGGCCTTTGGCCTGAAGCGACTCCGAATTCAGGTCCACATCGATTTGCCGCTGTTTTCCACCATATGGAAAGGGCAATGCAGCGCCCTGTACAGTAGCCAACTGCGTGCGAATAAAGTTGTTGCCGAAGTCGAAGAGGGCTTGCTCGCTTAGTGTGTCGCTCGTCAAACCGATCTGAATCACGGGCACGGTCGATGCGGAATAGATAGCGACGAGCGGGGGCGTCGTTCCCGGGGGCATCGTCCTCAAGATCGTCTGCACAATGGCGGTCGTCTGGGCCAGAGCGGTCTGAACGTTGGCAGTGGGCTGAAAATAAATCTTCACCACGGCTATGCCATTTAGCGATTGCGACTCAATGTGCTCGATATCGTTGACGAGGGTGGTAACGGCGCGCTCGGAGTTCGAGGTAATGCGCTGTTCCATTTCCTGCGGCTCGAGCCCCGTGTAATTCCATATGAGGCTGATTACAGGAATATTGATTTCCGGGAAGATGTCGGTCGGGGTGCGCAGTAGCACCACAGGAGTCAGCAAAATCACTACGAGCGCCATCACGATGAACGTATACGGTCTCGATAGCGCTAAACGAACAATCCACATACTATTCGGCTTCCCTATGAGGCGAGTTCCGGGGCACAGTCGCGCCTAAAGCCGTTCGGTGTGCTTCGGAGAATCGATTCGCTTTTCTTTAGATTCACCGCAGCTGTGCTTTGGGTACGCCGCCGACTGGCTGCGCTGCAGCCGCCCGCGAGTCCTTTGAAAGTCTAATCGCTTAAAACGTTTAGAGACAAGACCAAGACTTGGTTCAGCATGAGTTGTAAGATGCGGGCCCTCGCTCGGCTGTTACACCCCGGTAGCGCGGACCCGAAGCGGAATGTAACGGAAAGCACAGAACTGCAAGAAAGTAGACACAGCGTCGTCTGCGGTTGCGGGCCGCGCCCCTGTGCAGATATCTTCTGGCTACTCGCGAAACAGGAAATTCAGGCGTAGTCCGCAAACTTCGATGACGTCGCCATGATTCAGCCGCACCGGGCCTTGTATCGGCTTGTCGTTCACTAACGGGGTCTTGTCGCCCGGCCCGAGGTAGTAGCCATCATCGCGCTGATTAATTTGCGCGGCAACTTCTGGCTTAAACCACCCCTTGAGCCGTACGGTCGCCATCTTCGACTTACCGATGACCGCAAGCTTGGCCGTAATTACGTATTCCTTCTGATCCGAATTGCCCGCGAGCACGACCAGGGTTGGCATCTTCAGCCGGCCGGCGAACTGCGAGCGCTCGCCCATGGCCGCGGCTTGCTGAAGCATTTCGCGACGCTGCTTGGTATCCAGCACCATCGTCTCGTTGATCTGGGGTGCGGTGGGCTTGCGCTTCGAGTCGACCGAGATCGGCGTATCTCCGCTGGCATCTACCTTAATGTGGTGCTTGCCAATCCAGATCGAGTCGCCATCGTGCAGCGTGGCGCGCTCGACGCGCAGATCATTGACGAACGTACCGTTCAGGCTGTCCAGGTCCTCCACAACCAAACGCCCGGCCTCGAAAAACACTCGGGCGTGATGGTTGGACACTGCCAGGTTGTCGACGGGCAGATCGTTGTCCGGTGACCGCCCGATGCCTACCGGCCGGCTCCCAATCGGCACTTCCTTGACCAATCTGCTTTCAAACATCAGGCTGAGCTTCGCCATGCTACTTTCCTCCCGCGGTTCCGTTTTCGGCCGCATGTTTCCGCGCCCCCGGGCGCAACCACGAAAACCAACCCTTGGACTCCGCACCGATGCGCACCACAATTACCGTGATGTTGTCGGAGCCGCCGCGATCGTTCGCCAGGTCGACCAGCTTCTGCGCCGCCTGCGTCGCGTCCGGCTCGGACTGCAGCGTTCCTGCAATTTCGGGCTCGATGACCATCCGCGTCAGTCCGTCGGAGCAGAGGAGCAAAATGTCTCGCGCGATTACTATGTGCTCTTCTGCGTCAACTTCCACTTCCGTCTGCGAACCCAGCGCACGGAGCAGCACACTTTGCATCTGACTCTCTTCGGCTTCGGCCGCGGTTAGGATGCCGTGACGAACCTGCTCCGCCACGAGCGAATGATCGCCGGTGATCTGCTGCAGAGTGCCGCTGCGCAGCAGATACGCGCGGCTGTCGCCGACGTGCACGATGCTCAGCTTCGGTCCGTCGATCCATGCCGCGGTCAGCGTTGCGCCCATGCCCTTTTGCTCCGCGTGCTCTTGCGCCGAAGAGAAAATCCTCCTGTTGGCCAAGTGCGCTGCGCTGCTCAGTCGCTTCGTCTTTTCGCTCCAGTCCTCTTGCTGCTGGCCGTAGAGTGTTACCGCTGGATTATCGATCGCTTCGATGCAATGCTTGACGACGGTTTCCACGGCTAACGCGCTGGCTACTTCACCGTGCGCTTCGCCACCCATGCCGTCGGACAAGACGAACAGATGGAGCGGGGCCACAATGCGAAAGCAGTCCTCATTGTTGGTGCGCACGCGACCTACATCGGTCACGCCGCCACTTACGATCTGCACGGAGACTCCCTACCGTCGCGGGACACACCCAGCCCGCGCATAGCACTAGGAACCCTGTTCCCACGCTAACAGACACGCCGCCCAAGCGTATGGGGATGAACCCTACTGATTACTCGCTTTTTCGCCACATTGCGAGTGCGGTCGGGTGAGAGTGGATCCTGGAATGAGTGGCGAAGCGGAGTGCCCGATGCTGCCACGGCCTTGCCAAGTTCGGTACAATCGTCCGATGCCCTGGCGCGCTTTTCTTCTGCTTAGCGGTGTATCGCTGACTGCTTCGCTGCAAGCCTTGTCGCAAGCTCCCCCGCCCCCGTCTGCGGCGCGAATCCTGCTATTGCCGAAACGCATCGTTGGCGGCGAAACCGCCACGCTGGCGGTGCTGGACGTGAACGGCCGGCTCACACCGGGCGTGACCGTGAATTTTTCCTACGGCGACCACCTCGTTACAAATGCCACGGGTCGAGCGTTGTTCGTCGCTCCACTTAATCCCGGCGTGATTTACGCGACGATCGGCTCGCGATCCGCGCGCGTTTACACGACGATTCTCACGGCCGCCGAAGTAAGCTCGTCTTCGCTCCAGGTTTCCGCTGCTCCCGAATTCGCTTCGCTCGCCGACAGGTTTGAACTGGCCGGCAGCGGCTTCTGCGGCGACGCGGACGCAAACGGCGTGCGCGTTGCCGGGAAACCAGCTTTGGTACTGGCATCCTCTCGTGCGGCGGTGACCGCACTGCCTCCGACGGATGTAGCGCCGGGGCCTGCAAACATCGAAGTCTCTTGCAACAAGCGGTCCGCTCCCACGTTTTCGATCACCTTCTTGGACTTGTCCCTCGACGCGAACTCCTCTCCGCTCGCCCCGGGAGAACACCGCACGCTAACCGTTGATGTTCGCGGCACGGTTGCAAAGGTTTCATTGGAGGCGCGCAACCTTTCGCCCAAAATCGCTGATCTATCGGGGGGCAATCCTGCAAAGGCCTCCAGCAGCGGCGGTGCGGAAAATGCGGCGCGTTTTGAGCTTATCGGCCGCGAGCGCGGCAACTTCCTGATTTCCGTGCGTCTATTGGCCACGCCAAGTCCCTTGCGCCGCTAATCGGTATCTGGCTAGATTGTTTCGGAAACAACGGCGGCACTCGACCGTCTACACGATAGGGCCAAGTGGCGGGCTGGAATTGTGCGCGTCCACGGGATCCGCTGCGCTGTGGGAGACTCAAACCATGCAAACTCTTTGGCAAGACGTGCGTTATGCCATACGCATGCTCACCAAGAATCCGGCGTTCAGCTTCGTCGCCATTCTTTCGCTCGCGCTGGGCATTGCCGCGAACACCACCATCTTCACGGTCGTGAACGCCATCCTGCTCAATCCTCTGCCGGTGAAGGATGTTGCCCGCGTGGTGGAAGTGGACACCGTAGACAGCAAGACGCGCGTCACCGCCGCGAATGCCACCAAGCTCGGGATGTCTTATGTGAATTTCCAGGATTATGCGCGTCAGACTCAGCAGCTTTTCTCGGCGATGACCTGCGTTGTCGGCCCATTCTCTTTGACTTGGAGCGGCGGCGCGGAACCTCGCCAGGTTCAAGGACAAATGGTCAGCGCCAGCTTTTTTGACCTGCTCGGGCTGCGACCTGCGGCCGGCCGCTTCTTCTTGCCCGATGAAGACACTAAGCCAGGCGGAAATAATGTCGCGGTTCTTAGCTATAGTCTTTGGACAAATAAATTCGGTGCCAACCCGAATATGATCGGACAAATTCTCACGCTTAACGCCACGCCCTTTACGATTGTCGGTGTCGCGCCAAACGGATTTAAAGGCACTTTCACCTTCAACAATGCGGAAGAGATCTGGGTTCCCGTGAGCATGTACCCGCAAATGTTAGCCGGCTTCTTTAAGGACAACTTCAACACGCGCCGTTTCTTGGCGACGGTCGTGTATGGCCGGTTGAAGGATGGAGTCTCCATTACCGGCGCGGAAGCTTCGCTCAAAACCATTGCTGCTGGGCTTGAGAGCGCCTATCCCAGGGACAACGCCGGCCGAAGTGTCGCCCTGACGCCGCTTGCTGAGGCTGCCGTCGGAGTCAACCAGCGCAGTCAAATCACCCTCGCGGGCGGTCTGATGATGGGCATCGTCGGTCTCGTCCTTCTGATTGCATGCGTCAATCTGGCTAATTTGCTTCTCGCGCAAGCGGCAAGCCGCGAAAAAGAAATTGGTGTTCGCGCCGCTATGGGTGCGAGTCGCGGCCGCGTCATCCAGCAACTGCTCACTGAAAGTTTGGTACTCGCGTCTCTCTCGGCTCTGGCCGGTTTAGCTATCGCGTACATTGGGCGCTCGATACTGTGGTCGTTCCGTCCTCCGTTCATCCGGGATAGCGATCTCGACTTGGGATTCGATTCTCATGTGCTGCTCTTTACGATTAGCGTTGCGCTCTTGACCGCCTTGCTCATCGGCGTCGCTCCGGCGTTGAAGGCAGCGCACCCGAACTTGATAGAAGTCCTAAAGGTGGGCGGGCGCGGCAATACGGTGGGGTGGGCAAGCAGCCCGTTTCGCAGCATGCTCGTTGTGACTGAAATCGCGCTGGCTTTGGTCGCGCTGGTGGGTGCCGGGCTTTTCGTTCGGAGTATGCAAAATGCGCAGCGCATCGATCCCGGCTTTGAATCCACAAACCTTTTCATGTTCAATTTTGATCTGGGCGCCTTGCATTACGATGAAGGACACGGCCAGCAATTTTTCCGCGCCGCTATCGAACGGGCCAAAGCTTCCCCCGGTGTGGAGTCCGCCACGATTGCCGATGCTCCGCCACTGATTCCGGCGTTTTCCCGCACGATCTTCCCTGAAGGTCAGGATGAAGCTTCCGGTTACCGCGGAACTTTGACGCAGGTGAATGATATAGCTCCAACTTTTTTTGAAACTCTCCGCATCCCCCTCATCGCTGGCCGCGAATTCACTGACGCTGACCGCGCAGGTACAAAGCGGGTGGTCGTCGCCAACGAAGCCATGGCGAAGCATTTCTGGCCTAATGAAAACGCCATTGGCAAACGCTTCCACTTTCATGGCGATCCCGAACTGCGCGAAATCGTCGGCGTGGTCCGAAACACGGTGGAAAATAACATTGGCGAAGAACCGCAGCCGGTCGCCTATTTACCTCTAGCGCAAAACTATTCGCCCGCAGCCATCATGCTGGTGCGCACGAGCGGCCGCCCTGAAGCAGTGATCTCCAGCGTGCGTAGCCAAGTGCAGCAGCTAGATTCCAACCTGGCGCTCACCAACGTGCAGACAATCGGGGAGCTGCTGAGCCAGGGGCTCTGGGCTCCGCGCATGGGAGCCGCGTTGCTGGCCGTCTTCGGCGGGCTCGCGTTGATCTTAGCGATTATCGGCGTTTATGGAGTTTTATCTTATTCCGTGAATCAGCAAACGCGCGAAATCGGGATTCGCATGGCCATGGGTGCGCAGACCGGCGGTGTCCTCCGTCTGGTCGTTGGCCAAGGAATGCGCCTGGCGGCTGCGGGCCTAGTTCTCGGCTTGCTCGTCGCGTTCGCTGCGATGCGCCTCCTCGGCAGCTTGCTGTTCGGCGTCAGCTCACACGACCCTCTGACGTTTGGCGCAGTGTCTTTCGTCCTTGCCATGGCCGCAGCGCTTGCGTGTTACATTCCGGCCCGTCGCGCGACGAAAGTCGATCCCATCATCGCCTTGCGCTATGAATAGGCAGTGGTTGAGTACAAGCATTTGTCTCATTTTCACAACAAACCGCCTTGTGATCCCCGCCTCTGAGTTTCCAGTAACGGCCCATTTTATTTAATAAATCCGTTCTAATTTTGGCTGTCCGGCTGGAACAATCAGGAACTTATATCGTCTAAGTCCGTATCCTTGGGTACGGAGGCGACCATGTGGACCCTGTTGCAGGACCTGCGCTTCGCATTTCGCCAGTTTCGGAAGTCGCCGGGCTTTGTCATCACAGCGATTCTCTCCCTGACGCTCGGCATCGGCGCGACAACCGCCATCTTCAGCGTTATCTATGGCGTCTTGCTTGATCCGTACCCGTACAAAGATAACGACCGCATGGTGCATGTCCAGCTCAACGACAAGAAGAGCGATCGCGGGCCACTTTTCCACGTTAATGCCTCTGGATACAAAGACTTAAAGAACATTTCGTCGCTCGATGATGTGTTCTTGGCGCGCCAAAATCAGAGAAATCTGACTGGCGACCAGGTTCCCGTGTCCGTAAACGTAGGCCTATATTCCCCCAATCTATTTGAATACATGGGAGTTCCGCCGCTGGTGGGCCGCGAATTTTCTCTAGCCGACGCTCCTGCCGGAAATCCAGCGCCGGTTGCGGTGCTGAGTTATATCTTTTGGCAGAAACAGTTTGGCGGGAGCCGGGACGTAGTCGGGAAGGCCATCGAGTTGGATCACCAAATTTATACCGTCATTGGCGTCGTACCGCCGCGGTTTACCTGGGGGGACTCGGATGTCTATATTCCGGCGCTGCCGACGGCCGATCCTCACGAGTATTGGATGTCTTTCGTTAAGTTGAAGCCGGGGACAAAATTTCCGGTGGCCGAAGCGGAGTTCCAAGTTCTCGCGGACCAGTTTGCCAAGCAGGACAAGAACTATCCGCAGGAGCGCAAGGCCAAGATCGTCACTCTGAATGAAGAAGTGCTTGGCCATTTTGCCGGAACGCTGACGCTGTTGTTCGGCGCTGTGCTTGCCCTGCTGATCATTGGTTGCGCCAACGTGTCGATTCTACTGCTGGCGAGGGGTACGGCGCGGCAGCACGAATTGGCGGTGCGCGTTTCGGTTGGCGCGGGGCGCAGGCGGCTGATTCGCCAGTTATTGACGGAATCCGTCGTCCTGTCTGTCACCGGTGCGGCGCTGGGCGTTCTCGTGGCATACAAAGGTGTCGCGGCATTGGCGGCGTTTCTTCCCTACTATTCCTTCCCACATGAAGCCGCAATTCACGTGAACGCGATCGTGTTGGTCTTCAGCGCGGGCGTGGCGCTGCTCACCGGAGTCCTTTTCGGCATTTCACCCGCCTGGCAGCTTTCGCGGCCGCAGCTTGGGCACTTAATCCAGGCGAGCAGCGCGAAGCATAGCGGCAGCGCGCATAACCGGCATACTCATCGCCTGCTGATTGCCGGGCAAGTCGCGCTGACGCTGCTCTTGATGGCCGCGGCGGGTGCGGCGATTAAAGCGTTTGTTGCGCGCATCCACACACCGCTTGGTTTTGAGCCGGACCATGTGATTTCCATTAACGTAGGATTCCCGAAAGGGGCAAATCCCACATGGCAATCACGGCTGAACGCGAATGAACTGGTTCGCAAAACGATCACGGAAGTTCCCGGCGTCGATACAGCCAGCGTATCGACGACATGGTTCCCCGGATTTGGCGGCTTCAACGCAAAGATCGAGTTGCAAAGCAAGCCATCTTTGACGGACGCACAGGCCCTGGCTTGCTTGGTAAGCCCGCAGGAATTTCTGACGCTGCGAATTCCGCTGCTCGCCGGCCGTGTTTACGACGACGGGGAGAACATGCGAGGGGCGCATCTTGCGGTGGTCAACCAGTCGTTCGTGAAGCAATTTATGGGCGACGCGGATCCGATTGGCCAAAGAGTGCGCAGCCCAATGCTGAAGGTCGAGCAACCGTCTCTTCTATTGGCGCAAGCACCGGATGAGTGGATGGAAATCATCGGGGTCGTGGGTGACAGCCGAAACGACGGATTGGATCATCCCATGAAGCCAGCGGTCTTCGTGCCGTACAGTTTTGTGCTGCCGACGGACGAATCGCTGCTGGTGCGCGTGACCGGAAACCCAGACGCAGCGCTGCGCTCTATCAAGGAACGGCTGCGGCAATTGAATCCAGAGATGGTAGTAGTTTCGGATCATACGCTGTTGTGGTGGCTGGAGACGCAGGGCTGGGGGCAAGAGCGATTCATCGCCACACTATTTTCGCTATTTGCGGTGCTGGCGCTCGCGTTGGCTGCCACTGGTCTGTATAGCGTGGTGTCGTTTGCGGTGATGCAGCGGACGCAGGAAGTAGGCATTCGCATGGCGCTAGGCGCGCCGCGAACGAGCATTATTCGCTTGGTCCTGGCATCGACTGGAACGATGCTGGGGTTCGGTCTGGCGATTGGGCTCGGGTTGAGCATCGCGCTGAATGGGGTCGTGGCGTCGTGGGTGAAAGGCAGCTCGCGCGATCCCCTTACGCTGATTAGCTCGGCGATCCTGTTGCTGCTAGTGGCGGTTGCGGCTTGCGTTGTGCCGGCTTGGCGCGCCGCTACGATCGATCCCATGCGCGCTTTGCGAACAGAGTAGGGATAGACCACCTCTACCCTGCTTAGGAGTAGCGGCAGCCAGATCCTGCCTACGGGCGAAAACTAACCAGCGATTGCGTCCGGCAAAGCGCCGCGCGTACGCTCACGGTTACTGAACTCCCGCAGGGCCGCTTGCAAATCATCAACCGTGAAATCCGGCCAGCGTTGAGGAGTGAAAACAAGTTCGGCGAAGGCGCATTCCCAAAGAAGGAAGTCCGATAGCCGCTGCTCGCCACCAGTACGGATCAAGAGGTCAACGTCCGTAGAGCCCACACGCAGAACTTCCGATAGGACATCGCTAAAGGAATCGGGCGAGAGCTTGGTGACTTTGTAAAAGCGGCAAGCGGCGTGAAATATGGCTTCTCGCGCAGAATAATCGACTGCCATCCGCAGATGTAAACGCGTGCCATTTGCAGTAGCAGCTTCGGAATCTGCGATGGCCTCGCGCAGCGTCGCCGGCATACGGTCGCGGCGACCAATGATGCTCAAGCGGACGCCTTCCGCGATACAGTTCGACGTTTCGGTGAGAAGGTATTCGTGCAGCAAGCGCAGGATGGCATTGACTTCTGCGGGAGGGCGCTTCCAATTCGCGGATGATAGGGCAAACAGCGTAAGCGTGCGGATGCCCAGTCCGGGAGCCGCAGAAATGATGCGCCGCGCCGTTTGCGCGCCGGCACGGTGCCCCGCAGAGCGGGGAAGCCCGCGAGAGGTGGCCCAGCGGCCATTGCCATCAGAAATTATGGCCACGTGTAGGGACCGTCTCGGAGGAAGCTCCTGGAGAACCGGCTTGGGTTGCTGCAGGACTATGGGTGACATTTGCATTTCTTTCTCCGCCGCTGGAGGTAAACACCTGTTAACGTAAACTGCTCTGCGTTACAAAGTCAAAAGACAAAAAAATTTGGGTCGTCAGCCCTCGCGAGTGGCTCGGATCAGCGCTTCCATATGATTCAGGTAACGCTCCAACGCCTTCCGCCCTGCTGCGGTGAGCCGGTACTCCGTCTTGGGCAGCCGGCCGTCAAACGATTTGGTGCACACGATGTAATCGGCTTCCTCCAGTTTGCGCGCGTGAACACTCAAGTTTCCGTCTGTAGTCTTCAACATGGCCTTCAACTCGTTGAAAGTCAGCGAGCGATTGACCGCAAGGGCGCTGACAATTCCCAATCGCACGCGCTCATGAATGAGGCGGTCGAGGTCGGCCGGTACGGGCTCCCGCGACTGTGTATGCGCAGCAGGTAACGCGGTCTCGCGCGATCGCTGGTATCGTTCGTCTCGTGCTGTCGATCCTTTAGCCATATAAATCCTTTTTTGCTGCCGCTATCCTCCGTGATTCCGAGCGATCCACAGTCCGAAGCCGATCTGCAAAGCACCAAACCCCACAGCCATGAACGCATCTCCCCAATTGGACGGCGCGAACAGCGCGATCGCTCCGAGGCCCATGAGGGCCAGGCCCATTACCGGAATGACACGGACCGAAAAGGCGCCACCGGTGACAATGGCAGTGCCATACAGGAGCAGCCACACCCCCGGAAGCGCCGATTGCACGCCGGCTTGAAACAACGCGAACGTCAGGAGGCCACCGACGATGATCGGAGGAGTAAAGCTGAGAAGAAACTTGCGACCGGGTCCGGAAAACAGTCCGGCACTTCCACGGTGCGCCTTAGTGGCGGCAGAAGATCCGGCAATGGCTACCGCTACGAACGCCTCGACGAGCCAAACTGTGAGCCATGCGCGTGGAGAATGCTGACGTGACGCCACCCAAGCCGCGCCGATGGCCGTCAATCCCATAGCTACCCCGCCCCAACCTGGAACCGCCGTAAATTCGGCTGCTCGCTCCATGGTTTCGCGGATGTAACGCAAATGGTCTGCGGCCCGAGCGTCGATGGGGATGGGCTCGGGTTTGGGGGAGCGAAGAGGACTCACGAAGGCCATAGGCTGGAAAATAGCAGCAACGCCCGAGCGTGTCAAGTACTTTGTGTTGCAAAGCGTGCGCTCTTTCAGTCTGCCGCTCTCGCAATTGCTGGCTCTGAAAGGGGGTACCGCCCCAATAGCGAGTTCCATCGAATGATGAAAACGTCGAGAAACATTTGCACGCTGTCGCGCAACATGCTGACCTTTGTGGCCGGCGAATGGGCCCAGCGCACTGGAATCTCGGCGGAGCGCAGCCCATGGTGGCGCGCGAGGTAGAGAAGCTCGGGATCAAAGCCGAAACGCTCAATGCGCTGCTGCTGAAAAATTATGCGGCAAGGCTCGCGGCGAAAGGCCTTGAAGCCGCACTGCGTATCGACAAATGGCAGGCGGAGAATGACGCGCACAATAAAATTGAAAATCATCCCGGCATACTCGCGGAACGCGGACTGACGCACGGAAATCAAGCTGCGATTCAGAGCGCGCGAGCCGATAGCCACATCGTGATCGGCGAGCGCCGCAAGGAGTTTGTCGGCTTCCTCAATCGGCGCCGACAAATCCGCGTCGGTAAACAGCACGATACGCCCGCTCGCTTCCATCATCCCATGGCGAACGCTGTAGCCCTTCCCGCGATTCTTGCGGTTGGCCACCACGCGCAGGCGGCGAATTTCGGCGCGGAAGGATTTGGCCACATCCGCAGTGCGGTCGGTCGAACCGTCGTCTACGACGATCACTTCGGTTTCGCGCTTGCTCTCGCGGATATACGAGGAGATCAAGGACAACGTTTCGGGCAAGCGAAGCTCTTCGTTGAAAGCCGGAATTACGATGGAGAGATCGGGCTGGGCGGGGCTCATGGCTGCGAGGATTCCTTCCAGCCGTGCGCACCGACGAGCGGGACGAAGCGGCAAGGCTCGAGCATCGTGGTAAGAAAAGTATCATGGCTGCGCTGGATTAGCCGCAAATCTTGGTTTTCAACACCGCCTACGGGCACAATCATTCTGCCGCTTTCGGCAAGCTGCGCGAGCAGAGGCGCAGGTACAGAGGGCGCTGCCGCAGCGACGAGAATGGCGTCGTATGGCGCAAAGTCGGACAGGCCGAGCGTACCGTCGCCGCAGTGCACGTGAACGTTCGTGTAGCCCAGCCGCGCGAGACGCTCGGCAGCTTCGGTAGCCAATTCCGCGCGAAACTCCATTGTGAAGACTTCCCTCGCGAGGCAAGCCAGCACGGCAGCTTGATAACCAAATCCTGCTCCGATTTCCAGGACGCGTTCGTTTCCTTGAAGACGAAGCGCGGCAGTCATAGCCGCCACGATGTAAGGTTGCGATATTGTTTGGCCTTCCCCAATCGGCAGAGGGGCGTCCTCATACGCGCGGTCCCGAAATTCGGCGGGAATGAATTCATGGCGCGGGACGCGCTCGAGACATTCTAAGACCCGAGCGTCAGTAACGTGACGCTTGCGGATTTGTGTTTCCACCATCTCGTGGCGGGCTTGCCCATAGCCGTCCGGCGTGCTGTTTCTGAAATTGCCGCCTTGTTCCATAAATCAGGCCGGTGCGGTCGCGGCAGCATGCTTCTCCCATGCACGCGTGCGGAGGATGTCCTCCACTTGTTCGAGTGCGAAATCGCATTCCTCGATCCGATTGTAGAAATGGGGAGAGAATCGCACGCCTGCATTCGGGCGGAAGTCGACCAGTATTTCCCGAGCCAGGAGTTCGCGTGAGACTTCGTACGCATGAGGGCAGTCGATAGAAACGGTCCCTGCTCGTTCCGAGAGATTTTCCGGGGTATTGACGCGCCAGCCGCGCGACTTCGCGCCATTAAGCAAGCGGGTCGTCATGAGCGCGGATTTAGCACGTATGGCTTCGATTCCGACGGCATTGATTATGTCCAAGCCAGGCTGACAAGCATACAGCGCCGGAATGTTGGGAGTGCCATTGAGATAGCGGAAGGAATCTTCTCGCGCGTCGATCGGTCCGGTCTCGAAACCAAAGGGCCGGCGATGCGCGATCCAACCCGTGAGCGCGGGACGCAGATTCGCGCGCAAATCTTCACGCACGTAGAGATAACCCACTCCAGGTCCACCACATAGCCATTTCAACACGCCGCCAACAGCGAAATCGGCACCCAAAGCCCGAACGTCGATGGGAATCGTGCCGGCAGCTTGGAAGACGTCGAGGATTACGTGGGCTCCGACGCGGTGCGCGCGTTCGATAATGGCCCGCGCGTCGACGATGTAAGAGCTTCGGAAGAGAACATGTGAGATGGGCACGAGCAAGGTCGTCTCATCAATGGCAGCGAGAAACCTGTCCAAATCGAAGCGGACCGGATCGGAGCTTGCTACCAACTCCACGCGCGCGCCTAGCCGGCGCTGCTCGTGATAAAAGTATTGAATGGACGGGAACTCGAGGTCGGTCATTACAATTTTGTTACGCGGTCCACGGAAATCAAAACAAGAAGCGATGACCGCCTGAATAACGGTGACATTTTGATGGAGGGAAATTTCGCCGGCTCTCGCGCCTATAAGCGGTGCGATCTTGTCGCCGACTCCGACAGCCATGTCCCACCAGCCCTCTTCCCATGCACGTACGCCGCGCTCCGCCCAAGAATCCGCGTAAGTCCGCATTGAGTCGTAAACGGCCCGCGGCATCGCGCCCAGTGAATTGCTGATGAGATAGGTGGAGCGGTCAAGAATGGGGAACTCGCCGCGCCATTTGAGCAGGTCATCCATGAACGGTCACTCCAGCGCCGGGATTGCTGGTGTGAGTCTTCCTCCATCCAAAGTAGCACAGCGTAATGAAAAGCAGCCACGGGAAGCCAGCCGTCACCGTGATGCGAAGACCAGGCACCCACCACGTGGAAACGAGCACGCCCGCGAGTGCTACGGCTCCAAAGATCGAGCTCCATGGACCACGAGGACCGAAGCGCTTTACCGGTTGCCCAGATCGAGCGGTGCGCCTCCGAAACATTAGATGTGTCACAAAAATCATCAGCCACACAAAAATACCCCCGAAAAACGCCGAGCCAAGCATGTAGACGTATGCCGTCCCGCTATACCGGCGCTCCAGGAACAACGCCGCCACCATGCCGATGCTGGAGGCGAACAGCGCAGTCACAGGAGTGCCGCGTTTGCTCAATCGGCCCAATGCCGACGGAGCATAGCCCCCGCGGGCCAGCGAGAATAGCATGCGCGCCGTCAAGTACAGGTTGCAGTTCACACTCGACAGGGCCGCCGTCAGCACCACGAAGTTCATAACACCCGCCGCCGCCGGAATTCCTGCGGATTCGAACACCCGAACGAACGGGCTCTCGCCGAGCTCAACCTTAGTCCATGGGATAACACCAACGACAATCGCAAGCCCCCCGATATAGAAGATGCCCAGCCGCGCAAACGTCCAGCGCATCGCGCGCGGCAATGCCGTGGCTGGGTCTTTGGCTTCCCCTGAGGTAACTGCGACGATTTCGATTCCCAGGTAACTGAAGACCGCCATCGCAATGCCGAGTCCAACTCCCGTCCACCCATTGGGAAAAAATCCGCCATGGGTCACGTAGTTCGTAGCGCCAATTCGGGGAAATCCAACACCGAGGAGCAGCGCAGCGCCGAGAATCAGAAACAGAATAATGGTGACGACTTTCAGCATTGCAAACCAATATTCGAATGCCCCGAAATTCGAAACGCTGCTGGCGTTCACCCAAATCAGCGCCACAGAAAAACCTACAATCCAAACCCAGGATGGCACTCCGGGTAACCAGTGCTTGCAATAAATCGAAGCTGCCACCATTTCGCTACCGATAGCGATGACTTGTCCGAGCCAATATGAATAGCGCATGGCAAAGCCAGCCCACGGATGCACGTACATTTCCGCGTAAACGCCGAACGAGCCGGCCACTGGGTGCGCGATGGCCATTTCGCCTAGCGCCCACATCAGCGCCAACGCGATACCGGCAGCGGCGGTGTAGCTCAGAATCACGCCCGGGCCCGCGAGGTTCACGGAGAGCGCGCTCCCGAGGAAAAGTCCCGTGCCGATAGCGCCCCCGACAGCAATCATCGAGAGCTGCCGCGGGGTCAGGTTGCGGTGCAGGCCCGCTTCGCGTGCGAGGATAGCCGACGCATCGGCAACATCCGCCACAATGGGAGCTTCGGTTTGGGCCATGGCGCGGCATCGTATCAGACACTTCACCCACCTGCACGAACGTACAGAAAAAAAGGACAGTTAAGCGACCCGACACTCCTGTACTTCGACGCTCTTCTCTGCGCGCGCGCCTCCTCTTTACAATCGAAAGCGTGGCGAAACCGCAGAATTTCGCCGCGGAGGCAGTCATGAAGGCGGTCCTAGCATTGGTCATCATTTATGTGGCGATGTTCTTCCTCGCCATCCAAGGGGCTTCGCAGAATTCGGCGCAGTCCGCGCTCCGTGGTAGCGCTGGCCAATCCGCGCGCTCGATTGATCCTGCAAAGGACGCCGATATCCGCTCCCTTATGGAACTTGTTGGTGCGCGCGACGCCATGCAGGATTTCGCCGCTCATGGCGCCGATCAACTTCGCGAAAATCTTCTCGCTTCAGTCCCCACTAACGATCGCGGGCAACAATTTGTGAACGCATTTATCGAGGGCTACAAAGCTAAGTTCAATGCCGATGAAGCTACCGCTCAGCTCGTGACCATTTACGATCAGCATTTTACGCAAGACGAAATCAAGGGCCTCTTGCAATTTTACGGTTCGCCACTCGGTCAAAAATTCGCCGCGGAAATGCCAAAGATCAACGGTGAAATGCAAGCGGTCAACCGCGCGTTCAGCACTCGTATCGCGAAGGAAGTGCTACAAGATCTCCGCAAGCAGTATCCCGGCATGGCCGCACACGCCCGCTTCGCCAAACCGCGCCAAGGCCAACCAGAGCAATCCCAACAGCAAGCACAAACACAACCTTAAACCGCCGTATCGCGTCTATATTGCCGAACCTCAGGCACACCAGAAGTTTGCGTCATTCTGGTATTTGACTTGATTTTTCTCTGCTGCGAGGCATTCAGGAGGCGATGATGCGAACGTTGCTTGTGGGGTGCGCTCTGATTTCAGGTGCGCTGATAGTCCTGGCGCATTCGCCGTCTGTTCAAGTAATTGCCCAAGAGAAATCCTCGATACCGCCTAAGGCTGCAACCCAAGCTCCCGCGAAGACCGCGCCGCAATCGAGCAAGGTCGATCCCCAAAAAGAGGCTCGTATACGGGAGCTGATGGATGTTACCGGTGCAAAGAATCTAGGACAGCAGCTCATCGAGGCAGGAATGGAGCAATTCCGCAGCAGCGTGCAGGACTCCCAGCCTAACAATCCGCGCGCCAAGCAATTTGTCGACGCGTTTGTGAGCGGATTCCAGAAACACTTTGATGTCAACACTCTAAACGAGCGGGTCATTCCCATCTATGACAAGTATCTGACCACGGATGACCTGAAAGGCTTGCTCGACTACTACCACTCGCCCCTTGGACAACGCATGTTGAAGACGCTGCCGGAGCTCACTCGTGAATCGCAAGCCGCCGGCTTCGCGCTAGGCCAGAAAGCCGCGCAAGAAACTATGGAAGATTTGAAGAAGGATTTCCCCGAATTTACTGGCGCAAAAGACGACGATAAACATCCAGGCAGTGAGCCGAATAATTAGAGCAGCGAACCTCAAGGAAAACGCTTCTTAATTTTTACGTCGATACCAAACGTTCCGTTGTAATCGCGCAGCGCAACAATCGACAGATTACGGGTCACGTTGTACTCAACCTGGATCACCTGCTGCTGCGTGGACCCCACGTTCGATACGTATGTAACGGTCAGATTTCGCGTAACTTGTTGCTGAACGGTTACGCGAGCTGCTGCGTTTTGTGTAGCTCCTGTTGAGCCCACTCCCGTTAGCCCCGGATCGACCCGAAAATTCGTGATCCCGAACAACTTTTCCAATCGGCCGCCCACTTGACTTGATACCGCTTCTGAAAGCAGCGCCGAAGCTCCCGCCGTTCCGCTCTGCGCTCCCGAGGCGCTGCGCAATGTGGACTCCTGACTGGTTTGGCCTAGTGCCAGGAGCGTCACGATGTCGTTTGCGGGCAGCGGTGGGTCCGAACGGTACGCCAGTGTGAGTTTGCTCGCCGGTCCATTGAAGTTCAGCGTGATCTCATACTGCTGAATCGTGGTGCTCGCCTCCACGTTCACCACCGGGTCGAGCCGGAAAGGATTTGAAAAGTTGATATCCCCTCTCGCCACACGATAGCGATTGCCGTGAAACAGCAAGTCTCCCGAGAGAACGTGGATGTGCCCGAGAAGAATGGGATGCTCCCACGTTCCACGCACGCGGATGTTGGCCTCTGCGTCCAATTCCGCGCCGGGCCATTCCATGCGCGCATCGGGCGCCGAAACGGCCTCCACATCGAACTGCAGATTGCGCAAGAATGCGGAACTGGTGGACGGGCCGCTGATTCCTTCCTTAGTGGAAACCAATACACCAGCAACTTCTAGTCCCTGCGTCAATGTGACACGTTGCACGGTCACGCGACCGGAGAGTAGTGCCGCTTCCGTAGTGCCGGTCAGCCGCAGCGAGCCTCCGGTCAGCCAGCTCATGCCCTCCGGATAACGGATGCGAGTCTTCTCGCTCCGCGCGGTGATGTCGTAGCGCAAGGGTCGTTCAGTGTAGGTTACGCTGCCGGAAACGTGCAGCGTGCCTCCACCCGCTTCCGCAGTCATGTCATTGAAGAAAAGCCGCGTATCATCAAAGACGAAGTCACCATTTATGTTGCTAAGCCCCGTCGGAAAATCGGCCTCTCGCGCATTGGCACCTGCGATGTGAATTCGCCCATTGATGCGCGGCCGTCCAAGCGTGCCCTCGAATGTGGCATTGATCTGCGCCGGCCCCGCGATGGTTAGCCCTGGCGAAAGTCCCGCGAGTAGCCGCAAATCCAGCGCGCCGTTAAGCCGCAGGTTAACGTTGGCGCGATCGGCGAAACCGACATTTCCGCTGACGCTAATGTCCGTGTCTGGTCCTCGAAACTCCGCTGGCTCGATCTGCAAATTGTCTCGCGAAGATCGAAAGTGAACAGGACCCACGTTCTCGAGCTGCACGTTCGCGTAATTAAACGTTAGACGCGAAAATTTTGCATCCAGGAGGATGCTCTCCGGCCGCTTGAGCGAACCGCTCAGGCCGATTTCGCCGTCCGCCTTACCGTGACCGTTAAACGCTTGCAAGTGCAGGGCGCCTAGAATCAGCGCGTCCAAGGCGATGTTGTTGACCGCAATTTTTCCCTCAATGTTGTACGGGTCCGCGAGCGCCAGCGTATATCCGCCGGAAATTTCTCCGGTGCTCATGGCCGAGCCCAATTCGAGTCGCGCCACGTGCCCGTCCGAGATGAGCGTCCCATCAAAGCTGCCAATCACGGACTGTCCTACCTTCAAGTCAACCACCCGAAAAGTCCCCTCACCCTTTGGTGCCAGGGGCGGACCGGTTGCTTTCAGCCGAAAGGAAACCTGCCCATCCAGGGCGAATCGAGGCGACTGCAGTTTTTGGAAATTGGCCAGCGGAAGAGAGGCGCCCACGAGATCGATCGATGCAGTCCGGTCCGCCAAGTTATACTCTGCCGTGCCGGTAACAATTCCCGCACCGTGGCCCGGCTCCTTTTCTGGGGGAAATAACCGCAGCTCGGCATTCGCTATGCGGACTTCATCGGGCATCAAGTTGAGCTGCCCGCGCAGCCGGTTAAACGTGACGCCGTACGCTTCTCCATTTGCAAGATCGAACAGCCCTGTTATGGCCGGGGCCGCCCGTGTCCCGCGTCCATGGAACTGGCCGGAAAGCTGCCCATGCACCGGATACGACGAGTTCAACAACTGCTGCAGAGCATCTACGGGCGTCGCTTCGAGACTGACATCGGCGGACCAAGTGCTATCCGGCAAAAAGCTCCACTTGTCCAACCCGAGCACCATGTCGATCGTCGCATCCATCGGGCCACGGCGCGCATGCGCATGCGAAAACGTCAGTTCGTCCGGCGAATACGATAGTTCACCGTCCACTGAGTCAAAGGCCAAATCCTCGTAGCGCACACTTTCGCCGCGCACGTGCCCTGTAAAAGTTGGCCCTCCGGAGGGCCCGGTGATTTTCCCGTCCCATCGCGCGCCGCCCGAGATCACTTTGATCGCATCGGGCGAATTCGGTGCTGCGTCTCGAAGCGCGTTGATGAAATCACGATAGCTCTCGAGCGCGCCAGTCTCAAATCGCACGTCCATCGCCGTATTTCGCGGTGCGAGGATTCCGCTAACCGAGCCTCGGCTGGCAGGCGTCTCGAATTCACCGCTGCTGACAGTTAATGTCTGGGGATCGTACCGATAGCGAATGTCCCAGTCACCATCGACCGGGATATGTCCGGCAGCGACGCTGTCCGGGGACGTCCACTGCATCGACCCGGCAACTTCAAAATGTTGAAATGGGCCGCTCCAGGTTTCCGTCGTGTCCGCTGATATCAGGGAATCCCAGTGCAATTCGTCCACGGGGAAGCCCTGGTGCTCAATGGCTGGGAGTACTCCGGCCAGACGGACGTCCTGTACGTGCGTATCTGCGCGGAACTTCAAGCCGTCGAAGCGCATCGTGACCCGGCCTTTCACTGTTCCGCCAAACGCCAGGGCGAGAAAATCCGGCACAACCAGGCTATCGTTGTCGATGCGAAAGCTGCCTCGGCTAGATAATCCCGACACATGAAAAATTGGATAAGTCAGCGTGATTTCATGGCCCGCATAGCTTCCGGTGCCGCGAAATTGCCCATTGGCGAGCTCAGCTTCGCCGTGAACATCCACGCGGCCGGTCGGCGTTTCGGGTGAGCGCAGGTTCTCGCGAATATCCAGCAGATTGACCCATCCGCGGTACCGAAAATTCCACTTCGGTTGTGCATAGTCCCGCATCTCGGCCTGAGCGTCCACGTGGGAACGTCCAGCGTTCACAATTCCCTGCTCTAACGTGAAGCCGTCCTCGCGCAATGTGAATTTGGCCGAGATGCTTACCGGCCACGGGAGGAACTGTTTTGCTGTGAAGCGAATCGATTCCCAATCAATCGTGCCCAGATACATGGGTTGACTCGCCGCCCCGCTGCTATCCAGGGCCAGGCGCAGGTTGTCGCCCTCGACGGATAGCGGCGTTCTCACGTCGTTATAAAGGACCCAGCCATTCTGCAGTTGCAACCGCCGGATATGCAGGTCGAACAACGTTTCTCGCACCGGTTTCCTCGCAGTCGCGCTTTGCGGGAGAGGAATGTTGCTCGATCCGTTTTTCTCGATTCGTATGTGCACCTGCGGACTTTGCACAAGCAGATCCTTGATAGAAACCTTGTGTCCCCAAAAAGAGTCGATGCGCAGCCCCGCTTGCACTTCATCGGCCGCAAAGAGAGGCTCCGTTCCCGCAGGTTCTCGCCCGTGAATCACCAAACCCTTGAGCCGGACTTCTAGCGAGAGCCAGCGAATGGAAATGGACTGTAGTGCAACCTGTCCGCCCGTCATTTTCTCCAAGCGCTTCACGATAAATCCGTGAATCAGGGGGTTGCCGGCCCCGCTGCCAAAAAAAATCGCGACACCGCCAAGAATCAGCAGGATCAGAAACACTTTCGCCGCTAGCACCCACGCTACGTGCCGCAGCCATCTCCATTTTCGCCGGCGCGTCTCGCGGGTCATTTTCCGGTTTCTTTCAAAAACTTTTCCACGTGCAAACGGCCGCGGCTTTCCTTTAGCCAGATCTCCGCCTGCTCATTAATTCCTCGCTGCACCAGCGCCTCTTGGATATATTCGCGGGAGGCATCCAGCGATGGCGGGGTTTGGTTGCGTGCCTTCGCGCGGGGAACTACGGCCTCCTGGTAGAAGTCCTCCACCTGCTTAGCCGTTACCTGCACGGCGGGACGAAACCGGGAGTCCAGATAATTGCTCAGATAGAGTTGGTCCGCGACCATTCGTTGGATCCCTTTATCACTCAAGCCCGATTGCCTTTTTCGGGCCTGGTATTCTTCGGGTGACGCGAACGAACCTTGCAGATGGTCTACCCCCCGGACAATCTCGACGTCCGCGGGGTGCGGAAATCGCGCAGTGTCAGCCTCGTTCCTGACGATCCATTGGTCAACGAGGCGGTCTAGAATCGCGGCGTCGCTTTCCGCCTTTCCATCCACCAACATCTGATATCTGCTCAAGGTGCGCACTTGGCTCAGGAGTATGATGTCGCTCTCCACGCGCGCTGCAATTTGGTCGAGGAGCTCCTGACTTGACGCATAAGTCGAGGCCAGCGCCAGCAGCGCTCCGGCCAGCAGGTAACTCCCATGGCGGGACATTAGAACGTTGATCCCAGATTAAAGAAGATTTGGAAGCCCGGCAGCCGCGTTGCCTGAAAGCCTAACTGGCCTTGTTGACAGTCCTTCGTCGCGACTCCGCTTGGGCAGATCGGCGTAACAAACTGTGGACGATTAATCTGGTAACCCAGGTCGATTCGAATCGGTCCCACCGGGGTCGAGTACCGAAACCCCAGCCCAACCGTGTGCGAAAAATAGTTCAGCTCGTTCGTACAATTGAATTCGCACTGTTTGGAGTTGGGAAAAAAGACCGGCTTCGGTGGGTACGGCCGCAATGTCACTCGGCTCAACCGGCTATACACATTCCCGCCGTCATAAAATAGCGCTCCGCTCAGCGCCGTCCCAATAAAGGGCAGCCGCATCGGGAAGCGAAACTCCTGGTTGAGAATGAGCAGCGCCTGCCCACCAACCGGAAATCCAACCGAATCGCGCGGGCCGGCTTGATTGAGTGCAAATCCGCGTAACGAAGTGCCTCCGCCCGCAAAGAATCTTTCTGGCAGCGGTATCACTCGTGGCAACGGCGGCGGCGTTGGTGGCGGAAAGCTCAGTGAAACCGTATCTCGATACGGCTGCAAAATCCCAATGCGAATCGAACGCGCGAAGCTGAACCTGCGCTTGATCGGGTGATACGTCGAATTCTGAAAGTAAAAACGCAAGAAGCTCGCGCTCGAGCCAATCCCCGTGTCTGCGACGCTGAAGTCCACGCTGTTGAAATTCCCCTTAGTGGCATCCGCAGGGTTGTCCCGGGCATCGCGCACCCAACCGGTGCCAAATTGCGAGACGAGCGTAGGTGCGTTGAAGAGAGGAACCTCCTCCAGCGAAATATGCGTGTTCAAGTTCGACACCAGCACCTTGCGGAACGTATAGTGGTACAGCAACGACGTCCGCGGCGTCACCTGATGGGTCAATTGCAGCGAGCCCTCATAGCGCGTCTCCGTAAACGTATTGATGTCCTGCGTCTTCTCCGTATATGCCGTCGCCTGAAGATTCAAGTGCGGATTGCTGAACGTGTTCGGGTGGTTGTACGCCAGCAGGGCTCGGTCCTCGATCGTGCTGCCCCGCAGTTTCAGTGAAAGCGAATCGCCTCGCCCGGTCAAATTCAGTTTGCTGATCTCCAGAATCCCCCGGATCGCCGCCTGCACCTGGCTTCCCGCCGGATTGGTTGAGCTCGCTAGCCGCTGCACTTCAAACCCTCCGCCATACGCCAGCGTGTACCGCTTCGCCTCCTCGACCAAGACCACCACATCTTTGCTCGTGTCCGTCCCATTCGGGTTTTGTGGCTGGATCGTCACGCGGTTGAACACGCCCAGGTTGTACAACCGCCGCTGCGATTCGACTACTTCCCCTTCACGCAGCGGTGCCTCGGTCTCCACTCGTATTTCCCGCTGAATCACTCCAGGCCGCGTATGCTCGTAGCCCGTCAACAATATCCTTCGCACTCGGATCTGCGGGCCTTCCTCAATCCGATACACCAGATTCACAAAACCATCCTGAAACGCCTCCTCGTTCTTTCCTTTTTCGCCCTTTTGCGTACCTTTTGGCGCCGCTGCGGCCGGCGTCCGATTGGGGTTCTCTGTCGCGGACTTTTTCTCTGCCTCGTTGAGCCTCGCTGCGGTGGCCGTAAACTTCGCCTCAGGAAAACCGTCGTTAAAATACAGCGCCAGAATGTTGTCACGGTCCGTCGTCACGTTGAATTCCGAATAAGGCTGGCCCGGCGTCGAGGCTACTACCCCTAGCAAAACGTCCTCCTTCAGCGCATGAACTCCGTCGATCTTCAGCGACGCCACCCGCGTCTGCTTCCCTTCCTGAATCACAAAGCGAACCACCAGGTTGCCTTCCTTTCCTTGGTAGTTGTCCAGCGCCTGCGCATCCACCTTCGCTTCTAGAAATCCGTTCGCCAAATACAAATTCCTCATCGACTCCCGGTCGGCCTCTAGCAGTCTTCGGCTAAATCTTCCGCGCGTCGCGAATGCCTTCGGATAAATCACCACCCGGCTCCGCAGCAATTCGGTATCGAAGTAATGGTTCCCGGTGATCTCGATTCGCACCAGCTTATGCCGGTCGCCGCGCTCCACGCGATACGTGATCACCTCTTCGCTTGCCTTCCGCCCGCCGCTCAGCGTCACCTCGTTCGTGCTCGTCGCGTACTCCACTTCCGCGTCGAAATATCCGTTACGCTCCAGCCGCTCCCGAATATTGCGCTTGCCTTCTTCCAGCAGGTCCGTATCGACCGCGCCCTCTTGATAAACCGGTACCAGCTTCTTCAGCTCCCCGCCGGAAAATTTCGCCCCCGCCACCGCAATACGCACCAGCGGCCCTGCAGTCACCTCCAGCTCCACCGGAATCCTATTGCTTTTGCTGTCGTAAGCTCCCCGCCTCACCACCGCTCGCGCATTCAAATGTCCCTTTTTCACCAGAAAATTTCGCACCCGCGAAGTGGCCCGCTGCATATGTGCCGCCGTAATCTCCCGTCCCGCTTTTAATTTGGTTCGAGAAAGAATCTCCGCATCTCTATACTCCGTCCCATTCTTGAGCTGAATCTCCTTGATGCGTGCGCGCTGTCCCGCCTGTATGTTGATGATTACATCCATCTGGTGATCCTGTGGATGCGGCACCTCTTCCGCCGACACCTGCGCCGCGTACAGCCCTTCTTCCTTCAGCAGTTCCCGCAGCCGTTCCACTCCCTCGTTCACCGCGTCGGCTTGATACGGCTCTCCAAGCGGAAGCTGCACCGCCGCGATCGCCGATGCCTCCGCTGGCGGAGACACGAGACCGTGAATTATCACTTGATTAAAATAGAGTTGCTCTCGCACCACGAAGTCGATGCGTATCCCACCGTCCACTAGAGAGGAAACCGCTCGCACGTCCGCATAATCACCAGTGCGATATAGGGCCCGGATGCTCTCTGCCACCTGGTCGCGATCCAGCGGCTTTCCGATCGAAATGGGCAGGCCCGCGGGTTTTTCGGAAAGTACGCGGCCATCCTCGGTCACGATCCGCACGGCAGCCACACGTTCGGTCGCACTGGCGTCGGTTTCTGGAGCAGAGGCGCTCCTTTGTACCGTCGGAGTTCCTTGCTGTGCCTGGGCGGGCGCCCACGCAGCTCCGAGAAGGAGCGCGGCCGCGATAATAGTGCGCAACCCTTGCCCACAATGCGCTTTCATGCTTCCACTGGCTCAGACGAAGCGTAGCATAGCGGCGTTGCCTGTCTGGCGAACTTTGGCGCTATCATAAACAGGGAGCGCCAGTTTTTAACTGGGCCTGGAAACCAGCGCTCTATAATCGGTACGGATGCCACTGCACTCCGCAAAGGCCACGCCAAGGTGAACGATTCGTTCCAAGAAAAATATTCGCGCCAGGTCCTCTTCGCTCCCATTGGTGAAGAAGGCCAGCGACGCCTACTTGCCTCCAGCGTCGTTATCGTTGGTTGCGGCGCTATCGGTGCTGCCGCGGCCAATCTGTTAGCACGCGCGGGCATTGGACAATTGCGCATCATCGACCGCGATTTTGTCGAGCCCTCAAATCTTCAGCGCCAAACCCTATTCGACGAATCCGACGCGCTCGCAGCGCTTCCCAAAGCTATCGCCGCCCAGCGCAAGCTCCAGTCAATTAATTCCAGCGTGTCAGCCGAAGGCGTGGTCGCCGATCTCAGCCCAGGCAACGTCGCCGACCTGCTCGCCCGCTTCGATCTCATCCTCGACGGAACGGACAACTTCGAGACGCGCTTTCTAATCAACGATTTCGCTGTACGAAGTGCAAAGCCGTGGATCTACGCCGCCGCCGTAGCCAGTTACGGTCTCACTATGACCATCCGCCCCGGAGCGACGCCTTGCCTCGCCTGTCTAATGGAAACGCAACAGCAGGGTCTGGAGGAGACGTGCGATACAATCGGCGTCCTTGGACCGATCGTCAATCTAATCGCGTCACTCGAAGCCGCGGAAGCCATGAAAGTTTTGGCCGGTCGCATGGATGCCCTACATGGCCGCCTCATCTCATGCGATGTCTGGAGCGGCCATTTTCAGTCCGTCCGTGTCGCTCGGAACCCGGACTGCCGCGCTTGCGCCCTCCGCGAATTCATCTATCTAAACGGCGAAGCTCAGCCTCACATCACTATGTGCGGCCGCGATTCCGTCCAGATTCACGAGCGAAGCCGCTCGCTTGATCTGGCCGTTCTGAAAAGCCGCCTCTCTCCCATAGTCTCCGACGTCAGGCAAAATGAGTTCCTCATCCGCTTCCGCGTCCCGCCCTATGAGATGACCGTCTTCTCCGACGGTCGCGCCATCCTAAAAGGCACGAAAGATCCCGCCGTAGCCCGTTCCCTCTACGCCCGCTACATAGGAGCCTAAGTTTTTTTGGAGTGCTGAGGGCCTTCGCTGTTTCACCGCGAAACAGGGTGGCGCCCATAAGACGACCGCATGGAAGCCCGATCCAAATTTTCCCGAAGATTCATCAATGTAAGAAACGTGCTCAAAATCCGCGCCTTTAAATCATCGGTGAGGTGCAGTCCGCTAGTCGCCACGCGGGCTAGCTTTTCCCCATTTTCCGTGATGAATCGCATGATTTCGCGCTGTCGCTCGTGCCCAGTGTTGCCCAACGCCGTCTCCCGGCGCATTTCCGCGCAACCGCTCTCCAGCGACAAAGTAAAGTGCAGCACGCACAACTGCTGCTCGGCCAAAGCCGGTGGCGAGTCGTTCTTGCATCCTGCAGTTTGGCAGCGTGTTCCCATGAGCGCGAGGGCTGATTTGATAAGTAACATTACTGGCCGCAAGAATCTACAACGCACCTGGCGAATGGTGCGAATCCTGCATCAGCTGTCCCATCGTTCCATTCATGCCCGTTCGGACAGTCCCTCGCAAAGAAATCACGAATCGGGTTGACATCCTCATGCCCTGCTCGTATAAATATACAGGTGAGTGCATATTTTCACCGCGCGATGAATTCGGGCAAAACATTTCGCCATGGCCAGATACTGCGCCTTGTCTCTGACGCCTCCATCACCAATCAGGAAGAGCTGCGCCGCCGCCTTGCTGCGCAAAAAATGCGCGTCACGCAAGCCACCCTCTCACGTGATCTCCAGGAGCTTCGCCTGGTCAAAACACACGAGGGCTATCGCCCGGCCGCTGCGTTGCCTGAAGAATCCAACGGCCTGCCTTCGCTCGCCCGCGCGCTGGGCGAGTTTCTGGTGGATATTCGCCCAGCCGAGAATCTGCTCGTCTTGAAGACGCCTCCCAGCGGCGCGCAGCCTCTCGCCGCCGCCGTTGACGGCGCTAAATTCCCGGAAACCGCCGGTACTATCGCAGGCGACGATACTGTTCTGATCATCACCCCAAATAAGAAATCCCGCGAATCCCTGCAAAAAAAAATCGAATCACTTGTGAAATGAGAAAGCCTGAACAACTCGCCGTGGTAGGTGTCACCGGCTACACGGGTTTTGAACTGGCACGAATTCTCTTGCGCCATCCCTCCGTGAAGTCTCCGGTCTTCTATGTCCGCGACACGCAAAACAAAAATTGCCTCGCCGAGCTTTTCCCCCAGCTCCGCGGTGTTGGCGAAGCGCCCCTCCGCTCGCTTTCCCTTTCGGAGATCATCGCGAGTAATGCGGGAACCGCTTTCCTCGCCACACCTCACGAAGTTTCCGCCGGACTTGCGCCCGCTCTCTTGGAAGCCGGTATGTGCGTGGTCGATCTCAGCGGTGCCTTCCGCTTTCGTTCCGCTGACACCTTCGCCACTTGGTATAAGCTTCCCACTCCCCACGCAAATTGGCTCAGCAGAGCGACCTACGGTCTTCCCGAGCTGTATGCCGACGAGATTGCTTCCTCGCGCCTCATCGCCAATCCCGGCTGCTACGCCACTAGCGTCATACTCGCGCTGCGTCCACTCGCAGAAGCCGGCCTGATCGACGGCGGCAGCAGCGTCGTCTGCGACTGCAAGTCCGGTGCCAGCGGTGCGGGCAAAGATCCTCGTCGCGACCTCCACTTTGTCGAAGTCGATGAAAACTTCAAAGCCTACAATCTGTTCTCTCATCGGCACACGCCGGAAATCCTCGAACACACTGGCTTCCCTGAAGATCGCCTTATTTTTTCAACGCATCTCCTGCCGATCGCTCGCGGAATTCTTTCAACCATTTACGTCAGCCTCAACGCCGTGCATTCTGGCGATGAAATCGAAGCCATGTTCCGAAAGTTCTATGCGGGTCGTTCCATGGTCCGCGTCTGGCCTGCGGGCTCCCTGCCTGAGTTGCAGCACGTCGCGTACACCAATTTCTGCGATATCGGCTTTTGCCTGGATAGTTCCGGCAAACGTCTCATCGTTGTCTCTTGCCTCGATAACCTCGGTAAGGGCGCCGCTGGCCAAGCCATTCAAAATTTCAATCTGATGTTAGGTATCGAGGAGCGAACCGGACTGCAATGAAAATAGTAATCAAGTTAGCTGGAGCCTTACTCGAAGATGACGCCACCCTGCGCTCGGTTGCGCGCCAAATTGCCGCACTCGCGAAGCAGGGCCACGAAATGCTCGTCGTCCACGGCGGCGGCCGACTCTTCACCGCCACTCTCAAACGCATGGGCATCGAAAGCAATTTTGTCGCAGGTCTGCGCGTCACCAATCGCGAAACCCGTGATGTGGCCGTGATGGTCTTCGCCGGCCTCCTCAACAAGCGTCTCGCCTCCGCCATTTCCGCCGAAGGCGCACTCGCCGTCGGCATTTCCGCGGCGGACGCCGCTTGCTTCCGCGCTGAACCAATGATTCACAACGAAATCGAAGGCAGTCTCGGTTTCGTCGGCTATCTCACCGGCCTGAATAACGCTTTCATCGAGTCGCTCTGGCGCGAAAACCTCATTCCCGTCGCGCCCTGCCTTGGCTTAGGACCCGACCACGAGCTCTACAACATTAACGCCGACCACATGGCCGCGGCCTGTGCCGAATACCTCGCTGCAGACCGCTTGATCTATCTCACCGATGTTGCCGGCGTTCTCGACGGGGATAAGGTTCTTTCCGCCGTAACTTGGGAAGAAATCGAGCGCCTCGTGCAGTCCCGTGTCGTTTCTGGTGGCATGGTCCTCAAGCTAGAAGCTGCCAAGCGTGCCCTCGAGGGCGGCGTCCGGGAAGTGCACATCGTGGGCGCGGGTTTGTCAGAATCTCTGCTGCGTGTCTCGCAAGCAGCGGATCTCTCTCGCGATGCCGTCAACGCAATCCCCGGAACTCGCGTCCTGCGCGAGGCCCTTCCGGCTACACAAGCAGCGCTCTCGGCGGCATAATGAGCCCTTTAAGCAAAAAGAAAACGGTCTCTCGATCGATGCAAACGCCAAAGCGTGCACGCATCGCAAAACCTCAAATCGATACGCGCCTCAGCGACGCGGACCAGTTCCTCCTGCCCACGTACAAGCGCCAGCCGTTCGTAATCACTCACGGTCGCGGAGCTTACGTGTATGACTCCTCCGGCAAGAAATATCTCGATTTTCTCGGCGGCATCGCCGTCAACGCCCTCGGCCATGCCCATCCTCGCATCGTTAAAGTCATCCGGCGCGAAGCTGCACGCGCCATCCACCTTTCCAATCTCTATCACAACGCCTACCAGGGCCCGCTCGCCCGCAGGCTCGCAGAAATCTCCGGCATGGACCGCGTTTTCTTCGCCAACAGCGGCACGGAAGCTGCCGACGGCGCCTTAAAGCTTGCGCGCCTCTGTGCCCGCGCCGCCTCCGACGCTCCGGACCAACCCGCGGCCAAACACCGCATTCTGGCGTTGCAGAACTCGTTTCACGGCCGCACGTTCGGCGCCGTCAGCGTTACCTCTACGGAAAAATATCGCTTGCCCTTTGCGCCACTCGTGCCCGGGGTCGAATTCGTCCGTTTCAACGACATTGCCGATCTCGAATCCAAGTTCGACAACACTGTCTGCGCCGTCATCTTCGAGACCATCCAGGGCGAAGGCGGCATCCACCCGGTCACCGAAGCCTTTTGGAATCGAGCCCGCGGCCTTACCACACGGCACGGCTCTCTCCTAATCGCAGACGAAATTCAATGTGGCCTGGGCCGGACCGGGCGTTACTTCGCCTACCAAAAATTTTCCTCCAGACCGGATATCGTTCTCGTCGCCAAGCCACTTGCCGCAGGCCTACCTCTCGGCGCAATCCTTACAACAGAGGCCGTTGCATCCCGCGTTTCTCCCGGCTTGCATGGCACCACGTTCGGCGGCGGCCCGCTGATTTGTGCTGTTGCTCTCGAATTTCTAAACACTCTCGAAAACCAGAAACTTCTCGAAAACGTTCGCGCCCGTGGCGCTGAGCTACGGGAAGGCTTGGTCAAGCTCGCCGCCAAGTTCGATTTCATCCGTGAAATCCGCGGCGAAGGCCTCATTCTCGGTGTTGAACTTTCCGTTGATGGCAGTCCCTTCGTCGCCGAAGCTTTGCGTGAAGGTTTGCTTATCAATTGCACGCACGACTTTACCCTGCGCCTACTGCCGCCCTTCATCATCAGCCGCGCGCAGGTTCGCGAATTTCTTCGCACGTTCGAGCTCGTTCTCGCAAAAGCTCCCAAATCCATTTCCGCCGCACCTGCGCAAGCCGCCGCAAATCCGCCGCGCTTCGCGCACACTGCGGCAAGGTGAAAACATGACCACTACCACTCTCGTCGCCCCTATTTCATTGTCGAATGATCTCCTCACCGGAGCCGAGTGGAGTCCCTCACACACGCGCGAACTCCTTCACCTCTCCGCGGACATAAAGGCCCGCCCAGTCCGCTACGCTTCCACGCTTCACGGAAAATTCATCGCACTTATTTTCGAAAAACCTTCGCTTCGTACGCGCGTAACCTTCGAAGTCGGTATCCAGAGCATGGGCGGCTCCGTAATTTTCCTGGATCACACGCAAGCTTCCGCCTCCCTCGGTGCGCGCGAGTCCATTGCCGATGTAGCTCGCAATCTCGATCGCTGGGTGCAAGGCATTGTCGCGCGCGTATATCACCAGCGCGTACTTGAAGAGATGGCCGCGAATGCCGATATCCCCGTGATCAACGCGCTCTCCGACAAATTCCATCCCTGTCAGGCGCTCGCCGATTTCTTCACCCTCGAAGAGAAATTCGGCGCTTTGCGCGGCTTCAAACTCGCTTACGTAGGTGACGGCAATAACGTTTGCAACTCGCTCATCTATCTCGCCGCGCGCCTCGGCGTTCACCTGCGTATTGCCACACCTGCAGACTATGCCCCCGCAGCCGAAGTAGTTACCGACAGTAAGCGCATCGCTCGTGAAACTAAAGCCAAGATCGAATTGATGACCGACCCGCGCGAAGCTGTTGCTGGTGCGCAAGGCGTTTACACCGATTCATGGACCAGTATGGGTTTTGAAGAAGAGGGCGAAGTGCGCAATGCAGTATTCCAGCCCTACCAAGTCAATGCCGAGCTGATGTCCTTGGCTGCACCGGACGCCGTATTCATGCACTGCCTTCCGGCGCATCGCGGACTGGAAGTCACGCCGGAGATTCTCGACGGCCCACGCTCGGTCGTCCTCGACCAATCCGAAAATCGCATGTACGTGCAGAAAGCCATCCTGCACACGCTTTTCTAATCGCAGATGCCGTCGTTTTTGGAGTGCGGCGGTCTTGTTTATCCTGAGATTCGAAGGGCCGCCGCTTTTACGGTTGAAAGATTCACCCAAACTAAAACGAAAGAGGCAAAGTGAACAAGCAGCTCGGTAAGCCAAAAAAAGTAGTCCTCGCCTACTCAGGCGGGCTCGACACATCGATCATCATTCCTTGGCTGAAAGAGAATTATCAGTGCGAAGTCATCGCCATGATTGGCGATGTCGGCCAGCAAGAGGATCTTGAAGCCGCGCGAAAGAAAGCCCTCGCAACTGGCGCCTCCAGCGCCTATGTCGAAGATCTGCGTGAAGAATTTGTCCGCGACTACATTTGGCCCACCCTGCGCGCGGGTGCTGTCTACGAGCACACCTATCTGCTCGGCACCTCCATGGCCCGGCCAATTCTGGGCAAGCGCCAGGCGGAAATCGCATTGAAACTCGGCGCCGACGGTCTTTCCCACGGCTGCACCGGCAAGGGCAACGACCAAGTACGTTTCGAGCTAGCCTACAAAGCCATTGCTCCCAATTTGCAGATCATTGCTCCCTGGCGCGAGTGGGACATTGATTCCCGCGAAGACGCCATCGCATACGCCCAAAAACACAATATTCCCGTGGAGCAAAGCAAAAAGAACATTTACAGCCGCGATCGCAACATCTGGCACCTGAGCCATGAAGGCGGGGAGCTCGAAGATCCCGCCAATTCGCCGAACGAAGCCATGTGGCAATGGATCGCTTCTCCGGAAAAGGCTCCAGATAAAGCCGCCGAAGTCGAAATCGGCTTCGAAGCGGGCCTTCCTGTGTCCGTAAATGGCACCAAAACTAATCCAATCGAATTGCTCAACATTCTGAACGAAATTGCCGCGAAGCACGGCATCGGCCGCACGGACATCGTAGAAAATCGCCTTGTCGGCATGAAGTCGCGGGGCGCCTACGAAACGCCGGGCGGAACGCTGCTGGTCGCCGCCCATCGCGAACTCGAAGCGCTCACTGTGGACCGTGAGACCGCCCATTTTCAGCAAGCCCTTTCGCTACGGTACGCCGAACTCGTGTACTACGGATTGTGGTTTTCGCCACTGCGCGCCGCGCTGGACGGATTTTTCAGCGTCGCGCAGCAGCGCGTCACCGGCGCCGTCGGCCTAAAACTATGGAAGGGCACGCTCACCGTCACAAAACGTGTCTCGCCCTTCTCTCTTTATCGCACCGACCTCGCCAGTTTCACCATGGGCCGTTACAATCCCAAAGACGCCGAAGGCTTCATCAATCTTTTCGCGCTACCGGTAACGGTGCGCCCGAAAGCCAAAGCCGAAAGCGGCAATGACTAATTGCCGCTCCGCTGGTAACCGCGGACTAGAACGTGTATGGGTGCAGCATGCTGCGCCCCAGCTTGGCAGAATTGATCCGTTGTGGAAGCTGGGCTTTTTAGCCCGGCAATACGAAACACAAAAGTGGAACTGAAACGGTCACGAACTGCTCATGACTCCACAACCCCAACGCAAAGACGACCGCCTGTGGGGCGGTCGCTTCGACCGCGAACCGGACCAACAGTTCGACGCGTTCCAGCGATCATTTGCGTTCGATCGCCGTCTACTGCCCTATGAGCTTGCCGTCGATCGTGCCTGGGCTAAGGCATTGCAAGGTGTTGGCCTTTTCACCTCCGTCGAAGTACAGCAAACGCTCGCCGCACTCGACAAAATCGAGAAGTTCTCAGCGAAAGATGCCGCGTGGTTTGAAGAGATCGGTGCGGACGCCGAAGACGTACACCATTTCGTAGAGAAAGCCCTGGTCAAAGAACTCGGAGCACTTGGCTGGAAGCTGCATACCGGCCGCAGCCGCAACGAACTCGTGGCCACCGACTTTCGCCTCTTCGTGATCGATGCAGCAGCTCAGATTCAGCAGGCTCTCTCCGCTCTGTTGAATTCCTTCCTCCTCCAGGCCAAAACCAATCTAGGCGTGCCCATGGCGGGGATGACCCACATGCAACACGCGCAGCCGATTCTACTTTCGCATTTTTTACTGGCGCATTCGGAAGCTTTCTCTCGCGATCTCACGCGCTTGCAATCTGCAGCGACCTGCGCCGACGCATGCCCCATGGGTTCCGGTGCACTCGCCGGCAACAGCTTCGCAATCGACCGCCACGCCGTAGCACGCGACTTAGGTTTTTCGCGCATCACCGCAAACAGCCTCGATGCAGTCAGCGATCGCGATTTCGCGCTCGATTATCTTTTCGCCCTTGTCGGAATCGCTACGCATCTCTCGCGCCTCTCCGAAGATTTCGTTATTTTCGCCTCGCAGGAATTTGCGTACGTGATTCTCCCGGACGAATACTCCACCGGCAGCAGCTTGATGCCGCAGAAAAAAAATCCTGACGCGTGGGAGCTGATCCGCGGCAAAACCGGCCGCATCACCGGAGCGCTGCTCGGCCTGCTCACCACGCTAAAGGGCTTGCCTACCAGCTACCAGCGCGATCTGCAGGAAGACAAGGAAGCCCTTTTTTCCGCGCACGACCAAGTTGCCAGCATGCTCGCCGTGGCAACCGGAGCCTTGGGCAGCACGAAATTCAACACCGAGCGTTTGCGCGCGGCGGCCTGCAATCCCGTGCTGCTGGCCACAGAAGCCGCCGATTATCTGGTGCATAAGGGAATTCCGTTTCGCCAAGCCCACGATATTGTCGGCCAAGCTTTGCGCGAAGCCGAAAGACAGCATGTTCCCTGGACGTCGCTTTCGCTGGAAGCGCTCCAGAAAATTTCGCCGGCATTTGAAGCCGATTTCGCCACCAGCTTGAGCCTGGACGCCGCTCTTGCCAGCAAGAAAGTTCCCGGTGGAACGGCCCCCGAATCCGTGCGCGCCGCCATTTCGGATTTGCAAGACCGCATCAACAAACTACGCATCAAGCGAGGAGCTACACCATGAGCACGCAAGCTGTTCGACTTCAACGAACGCTCTCGGAGATACGCGCCCTTTTAAGCAGCGCAAATTCCGGGGAGGATCGGAGGTCCCTTCCGTGAGCATCGCGCTCACGCCATGGCCCCGCCTGTAATGCAGCACGCTCTCTCCGAAGCCTCTCTTCCTCGCGGCTTTCGCTTCGCCGCGACCGCCTGCGGCCTAAAAAAAACCGGCGCGCTCGATTTCGCCATTCTCTCGAGTGACGTTCCCGCTTCTGCCGCCGGAGTATTCACGCAAAACCTTGTAGTTGCTGCTCCCGTGCTGATTTCCAAAGCACACTTGCGCGCATCGAAAGGGCGCATGCGCGCGGTAGTGGTAAATGCCGGCAACGCGAACTGCGCCACAGGCGCTGCAGGACACGCTGCCGCGGTGCGCACCGTCGCTGAAACCGCAAAACGCCTCGGCTGCAAACCAGAAGAAATCTTCGTTTGCTCCACCGGCGTCATCGGCGTACCACTCGCGCTCGATAAGATTCTGCGCGCGGTACCACTGCTTGCGCGGCATCGGCGTTCCTCCGCGCGTTCGTTCGCGGAAGTTTCGCTGGCCATCTGCACGACGGATACGCGACCGAAAACGGCCGCAGCTTCCTTCAAGATGGCCGGCAAACGTATTCACATCGTCGGCTGCGCCAAAGGCGCGGGCATGATCCACCCAAACATGGCGACAACGCTGGCATTTGTCACCACAGACGCAGCCATCGCGCCTTCGCTGCTGCAGAAGACGTTGAAGGAAGTCACGTCGCGAACATTCAACGCCATCAGCATCGATGGCGACACGTCCACAAACGACGCCCTGCTGGTTTTGGCCAACGGAGAAGCCGGCGCTCCTGCCATTAAAAGTGGGACGAAAGCGCATCGCGACTTTACCGCAGCGCTCGAAGAAGTGTGCCATTCGCTAGCACTGCAGATCGTCGCCGACGGCGAAGGCGCTCAGCGCGTAATCGAAATCGAAGTGCGCGGGGCAAAGAGCGAGACCGACGCGCGGCGCATCGCGGAAACGATTGCTACGTCACCGCTGGTGAAAACCGCGTTCGCCGGCGCTGACCCCAACTGGGGCCGCATTTTCGCCGCAGCGGGACGCGCAGGCATTCGTTTTGATCCCGCACGCGTGGACATTACCATGGCAGGAATCCCGGTCCTGCGCCGCGGCCAGCCGCTCGATTTCAATGAGCGCGCCGCCAGTAATCGCCTCTTAGCCGACCGCGTTCCCGTCGTGATGCACCTGCACGCCGGCCCGGCCAGCGCCCGCTACTGGACCTGCGATTTTACCGCGGAGTACGTGCGCATAAATGCTTCCTATCGCACCTAACCGCTACAGATAAGACTCGGGCGGCTTGCCAGTTAAGTTCACTTCTTGGACGGTTTTAGGTCCTTGAGCAGGTGATGCACAAGCCCGTTCACTTCATCCTGCGAAAAAGAGAACGTGTCGCGGCGGACCGGCTTTTCTCCGACAGCGCGATAGATCAAATGATTTGACGGGTTCTGTAAGACATCCACGACAATCGTGCCCTCGCGGAAGCGGATGTTTTCATAGCCCACCGCCGCCGGGCCATAGCCCCATCCTCCATAGCAGCCGAAAGGACCGCACATCAGTCCAGAGTAGCCCCCCGGGTACACGCGCTCAACGGTCATATTGCGGCGGCGCACCGCGATATGAAAGTCGACAAGCAACTCCGCGTCCTCTGGATCTTCGACTTCCTTCAAACCCTTCTCAGTCAGGTCCCGCTCGACAGCGGCCTTCACTTTGCCGCGTAGGACCTCACTGTCGGCATCATTGTCGCGTGTAATGGTTTCGCCGCGTTCACCACGCGTTATCACGTCGCGCGATGTGACCGGGCGCGATCCGCGCCGGCTCGTTTCTTCCTTTGCGGGCCGCCAAGCCCATGTGGCATGCCGAGCAATGTGCGCGTCGCGGTCTCGCGTAATGTGTACGTATTCATCGCATCCGGCGAGCAGGACGGCGCAGGCAAGGGTGCCAGCGGCAAACAGCGGGCCTCTCGCCTTCACAAACCCCTGGGATAGCATCTACACATCCTCCAAAGCGTAAGCAACTGTATTCGCCTAACTTAACCCAGGATATTTGCAAAAGTTGCGCAGTCCGCGCTGCAAGATTAGTTGCGCGGGCCCCAATCGGCAGGCGGAAACACGATGGGCCAAAACTGAGGAGCGGGCTGATCAAACTCGAAGGCCACCGCGGAATGTCCAGCCTCGGACGTCTCGACGCGGACCACATGGCAGCCCTGCTGCACTTTGGATCTTTCGTTGATAAGAACAATAGGCTGGCCGACCTTGACCTCCATCTGCAATTTCAGCAACCCACCGTGCGCATTGACAACCACCGTCTGAGTATTCTCGCGCACATCTTTCCCTTCCCGCGTCCTGGACTGCACGATCACGGGAACTTGCAGCATTACACGCTCGCTGCGCCGCCGGTTTGCTGGATTGGGATCCGTCACTTTGAGTCGCCCAAGGTTCCGATTACTATAACTCACGAGGTCGGCCAACCTCGGACGAGAGACCCACCGTAGCGGCGATTTCGTTACTATCGGAGCTTCGCCTCAAGCCGCGCCTTAACCTCAGGCCATTCGCCATCGAGGATGCTGAAATAGACCGTGTGCCGGATGCGGCCGCTTGCCGTGATCATGTGATTGCGAAAAGTGCCCTCTTCGCGGGCCCCGATGCGAAGAATCGCCGCGCGTGAACGTTCGTTCAGTGAATCGGTCTTCAGTTCCACGCGAATGCATTTCAGCCTTTCAAAGGCGTGCCGCAGCAATAGGTATTTTGCTTCCGTGTTGATGGCAGTGCGCTGCCATTGTCGCGCAACCCAAGTCCAACCGATCTCCACACGATAATGATCACAATCGATATTGCCGTAGCGCGTAGAGCCAATAATGCAGCCGGTGCTTGTTTCGATCAGCACAAACGGTAGCGCAGAACCCTTCGCTTGCTCGTTAAGGGCAGTCTGAACGTAAGCGTTCATCTCCTCCGCAGAACGCACCGGAGTAGGAATCCACTTCCACAGATCCTCGTCGAGTCCTACTGCAGCCAGCCCTGCTGCATGTTTAAGAGCAAGCGGTTTCAGTCGCACGTGCCGCCCTTCCAAAATCACGGGCGCAGCCACCATTTCACTCATAGGCAAAGCATTCTGCCTCGAATTCGCCCCTCCAAAAAGAGCCATATTTACTGCGCATGCTCTCCTACCCAAGTTAGCGTCCTATTTTTTCCCTTGACAAACTGTTACGGCTCGTGTACCGTATGCGCTGGGTAAAACTGCGTCTGGGCATCATAGCGCCAGCATCCCTGCTGGCGTTTTTGCTTTTTGGAGGGTCAGGCAGACGGAAGCGCCAACCTCTTTAGAATCAACACTTGCAAAAGTGTATCAAAACAAAGGACTTTAACTTCCTTTGGAATGAACACTTATGAAAAACCGGGGGAGGGGGGCCCCGGCCATACAATACAATGGGCATCTCCGAGTCACGAGGTATCGGTCTATCCCACAAGCCCAAGTGAGCCTCAGTGGCATGCGCCCGCAAATTGGGACACTACCCCTAACCAAGGCCCCTTTGGCCCTCAAGCTATAATGTCTCTCCATGGGCGACATCAGCATTCTCGATACGAACTGGGTTGGCCGGCCGCGCTCCATTGCTGCCGCGCTGCTGGAATCTGACGGGCATCGCGCCATCATCGACCCGGGACCTGAGTCGACGCTTGCGACCCTTCGCGAGCGTCTGGACGCCCGCGGCCTGTCTGTGGCGCAACTAGACGCTATCCTGCTCACGCATATTCATCTGGATCATGCCGGCGCGTCTGGTTCGCTGGTCCGGGAGAATCCGCGGATTACCATTTACGTGCACGACCTCGGAGCTCCGCACATGATTGATCCATCGCGGCTGCTGGCTAGCGCCCAGCGGCTGTGGCCAGACACCTTGCATCAGCTCTTTGGGGAAACGCTGCCGGTGCCGAAGGAAAATCTGCGTATTCTCGACGGCGGCGAGACGCTGACTCTGGGCACACGCAAACTAGAGGTGGCCTACACACCCGGTCACGCTTCCCATCATGTCAGCTACTTTGACGGTGCGGAAGGTATAGCCTTCGTCGGAGACACCACCGGAATTCGCATCGATAATGGCCCGTACATTCTGCCGGCCACACCGCCGCCCGACATCAGTCTGGAGATCTGGGAGAAGTCGTTCGCGACGATTCTCGCGCGCCGTCCTTCACGTCTCTTTCTCACGCACTTTGGCTACGCGGATAAACCCGCCGAACACATTGAGGAATTTCGTAGACGATTACATCATTGGGCGGAACTCGCTGCGGAGATTTTGCGCCTCGCCTCGACCGAAGCGGACGCAAAGAAGGCTTTCGTGGCGCGAGCACAAGCAGAAATGCAAGAGCAGCTCGGGCCTGAGGACGCGGACCACCACGCATTCACCGCAGGCTTGGATTTATCATTCCTGGGACTCGCTCGCTATCTGCGCAAGCGCGCCGAAGCAACCGCCTGAAATTCAAGGTGTGGCAGTGAAATGTCTGAGCACATAGCAGAAGCGATGCCCGGTAACGTGCCATTTTTGCGTTGAGAGTTAAGCAGTAGTTCCCGCCGAGGACTCTTCCCCGTCATTTCCGGCTGGCGATTCTTCGGGCCCGCCCGGCTCTACGCTGCTGGCTGCGGGCGTCTCGAGCCGTGCGGAGAGCGCCTCGACAAGTAAATCCACGATCTTCCTGGCGCAATCGCCGTTTCCATTTTTGTCCGGATTGAATTGCGCTACATCCAGGCCTATCAAATTCTTGTGTCGTACGATTTCCTTCAGCGCAGCGCGCACGTCCTCAAAGCCCAGGCCGCCGCTTCCCGGCACGACGACAGCGGGAAATTCCTCCTGCGCGATGACGTCGAGATCGAGGTGCAAAACGAATTCGCGAGCGTCGGCATGCAAATGATTCAGCGCCTCCCCGGCGGCGACGACGGCGCCCTTCGCTTGGATATCGGCGGCATTTACATGACGCAGAGGTGAACGCGAGAGAAAATCCTGTTCGGGAGGATCGAGTCGCGCTAAACCAAAGAGCGTGACGTCAGGTTCGCGCACCAGGGGAGGTTCGCCCCAAAACCGCACCAGCTCCGGCGCTCCTTTACCGATAATGTGCGCGACCACCATGCCGTCGATTCTCCCGGACGGCGTAGTTGCCGGCGTATTCAGATCAGCATCACGATCCATCCACAACAGATTCACGTGCTTGTAATAGCGTCGAGCGCCCGTCAGCAATCCGACTACCTGCACACATTCTCCACCGAGCACAAGGACAAGGGCTCCGCTTTTCACCGCGATCTCCGCACGAGTCTTGAGATCGTTTAGCCCAGCGACAATTTCCGTGAGGTTGCGTGCGCGGCGGTGCTCCTCATCATCGGCAAATTGTCTGGGCGCACAATCGCCGTAGTCTGTCACCTCAAAACCGGCGCTTTGCAGCCGTTCGACGAGGCCCGCGGCCCGCAGAGCGGCGGGGGCCTTCTCAGTTCCCGGCGAAAATGCCGCCGCGCTCGAAGGCGCGCCAATCAGGGCAATCTTCTTCGGCTGACGGACAATTTTGACCGCCAAGTTTGCACTCCTTGTATTTTGTTTCCGCCTACTATGCTGGGTTGCTGCCGGCCTACCCTGCCGGGACGATCTGCAAACTCTTTAGCGGCGCGGCGCGGCCGCTATGGTCGCCAATTCGGGCGGCAAAGTGAACCGCACATCCTCGCGGATCAAATCCAAATCGCGCTGGTCGGTGAAGCCAAACTCAGCCAGGCGTTCGCTGACCTGCTCAACGAGTACTTCTGGCGCTGAGGCTCCCGCGGTTAAGCCAACGCGCTTCACCCCCTCGAGCCATTTGACGTCGATGTCTTGCGCGGAATCGATGAGTTGCGCGCGAACACCGCTGCGCTGCGCCACCTCTACCAGCCGATTGGAATTTGAGCTGTTAGGCGAACCTACCACGAGAATCAGATCGACGTCCTTCGCCACCTGCTCGACGGCTTCCTGACGATTCTGTGTCGCGTAGCAAATGTCATCGCTGGCCGGCCCCTTGATCGCCGGAAATTTCTGGCGAAGGCGTGCCACGATTTCCTGAGTGTCGTACAGGCTAAGCGTGGTCTGCGTGAGGAAGGCAAGCTTTTCCGGTTCATCAACCTCAAGCGCATCCACCGCCGCAACTGAGTCCACCACAATCGTGCGATCGGGAGCTTCGCCCGAAGTGCCAATGATCTCCTGATGGTCACGATGCCCGATCAAGATAATGGTGCGCTTTTCTCGCGCAAACTTAAGCGCTTCCAAGTGAACCTTGGTGACCAGCGGGCAGGTCGCGTCAATTACTTTCAATGAGCGATCCTTCGCTTCCTGTCGCACGGTCGGCGGCACGCCATGAGCGCTGAAGACAAGAACGCCTCCGTGAGGAACGTCGTCGATGGATTCGACGAAAATCGCTCCACGCCGGCGCAATTGCTCCACAACGTAGGTGTTGTGAACGATTTCATGGTGGACGTAAACCGGCGCTCCATAAGCTTCCAACGCTAGCTCAACAATATCCACCGCTCGCACCACGCCGGCACAAAAGCCGCGTGGGCGAACCCTTAGCAAAACCTTTCCATTGTCAGTCTGCATCATCATCCTAATGAATAGTTTCGGAGACTCTATCATACCTCAGCCGCTCGGGTGCACGCACGGTGTTTGCCGCTGGTGTGACTTGGACTTAGGGGGTCGGATTACTTACGCCGTTACTGAGGGTGGCGGGAGAACTTGTGCGGCGCGATAGCTCGTACACTTGCAACCCGGAAAGTTGCAAACTCTGGGCAGCTTCGCAGGCTTCATTTTGAAGTACATGCGAGCGTGAATGCTCTTGGGATGTCCGCACTTGCAGGGCTGCGGGCGGTTGTCTCTCATGCGTGCCTCGGGCGTCCGCGAAAAGGCAAACATTTTGGTTTTAAGGCTCGCGCATTGTAACCGATTCCGACACGCCACGTGGGTCAGTTGTTTACCCTACAAAGAGGGCCGTATGTCCAATCAGTGCAGTTCTTTGTTACCTTCCTCCCTTCGCACCCCCGATGGAGGAGAAGTGGGCAAACGCATTCTGATCGTAGACGATGGCGAGGAGGTTCGGCAGGTAATGCGGGCAGTTTTTGAGGGACGCACCGGCTACGAGGTCTGCGGCGAAGCTTCCAACGGTGCCGAGGCGGTGCAAAAGGCCCTCGCGCTAAAGCCAGATCTGATGCTCCTAGACGTCGCCATGCCCCTGCTAAACGGTGTGGAGGTCGCCTCGGTTCTCGCCGGATCTATGCCCGAGATGCCCATCGTGCTCTACACTATGTACAACGAACTATTAGGGTTATCGCTGGCTTCGGCGGTAGGCGCTAAGGCGGTAATCTCCAAAGCGGACGGAATCAACAAACTAATCGAATGCGTTCAGGGCCTCCTAGAACCTAAGGTGGAAGCTACCGGCGCAGCATCCGGCGTGCAACCGAGCAACCCTTCTGCCCCGCTCAAATAAGCGTCCCATCTCGCCGAATACTCATCTTGGAGCGTTGATTATCAGCGTAGAGCAGCACTACTTTGCAGCACCGAGCCGCAGTCAGCCTTCCTTGAGTAGGTCCGCCAGAAGTTGGTGCATGCGTTGCACGGCGTCAAAAAGCTTCTCTAGTCCGGGAGTTTCCCGCGTGACCTCGTGCGTGGTGAGGTCGGAAACGATGGCGTTCCCGAGCTGTGCGGCGCGGCGGATTCGCTCGGTGGTAAGCAGCGGAAGCAGCGTGTGCGGATCGTGGCGCGTGATCTGCCGCTCCTGCCATTCCTGGACGGCCCATGCGGTCTTGCGAACATGGTCGACCGCGTCGCGAAAATCCATAAGAATACGCTCGTCGATCCCGCCGACCCGGATCGCATGCTCGAGATGGAGAAGTTCCGAGCTGGTCTTTTTAAGCTGAAAATTCACACCCCAGAAGGTCTCGCTGGGAATCAGCAGCTCGATAGCTACCCCGAGCACGCTCCCCTCTTTACGGCGGACAGCAACAACGCGAGCACGATAGGTTTCGCCGGATATCAGGTTAGTCAGTTCAAGCTGACTGCCAACACTAGGGAAGGTCTTCATGTCCAGAAGACCACCCTGCGTATTCACCTCGCGCGCTTGCGCCGTTTCAACGACAACCCGGCCGGTTGCCTCCTGCCACTTGGCCTGTACCGGGACAATTACGGGAAAGCGGCTACTTCGGCGCTGGTCCTTTTTCAATGGAGGCGTTGGCGAGATGAGCTCTTCCACGCGGGGGAATTCCTCAGAGAGCAGGGTACTGCCAGTTCCATTTTGGCACACCGCCAAAAACCGCACTCGTGCTCGACTCATCACGGGGATGAACCTAGTAAGCAGGCCGCGCACTCAACGCGATCCGGTGCGCAATCAACATCGGCGCGGCCTTAGGGTTGCCATTGGCTACCCCGTATGAAATTGCGTCGAACTTATTCCACTACAAAGACCAGAATGTGCACGCCAGGATCATCGTCGTAGCTCCAGTCACTCGGCCAAGCTTCCGTGTATTCGAACCAATATCCGCCGCACTGGAAGCGCTGCCCTTCCCCGCCGCTCTGGCCCCGCCGCCTCCGGAACCGGAGCGCTGAATGTGAAAAGCATGTTCGCCTCCGAAGCTGGCGCGGAACCGGTCATCAGGAATGCGGCGGCCCTGCCGGCCTGATGCACGTGCAGATTGCCGCTCGCGATCTTGACGGTCGCGATCTTGCGACTGTACGCGATTTGCACAAGGAACGCGCTCTGCTGCCCACAGAGGAAGGCACAACGCTTGTGCGCAAGCGCAGCGACGACGTAACAATGCCTATCCAGGGGCAAGAACAAAAAACAGAAAAACCGGGCTTCGAACTTTCGACAAAGCCCGGTTTTCTGTATCTACGACGCTGCGATTTTTAGCTCGCAATCCCTATGTTACGGCGTCGTGGCGCAAGAGTGATACTTGTTGGAATACTCCGTCTGAATGGCGTACGACTTCCCGGATATTGCAAACGCACCGTACTTACCAAACGGATTTTCGCAGATGTCTCCAATTTCCGCGCCGTATTCCACTAGCGAACTCTGCGCAAACCAGGCGTCGCCATCCGGGTCCGTAATGGTCTCAATCAATTCGTGCGAAAGCGTGCTGCTGGTCGAATCCACAAGGGCGCCGTTCGGGCTCGGCTGCGCCACAGAACAGCCCCGAACGTTTTGGTATGGCTCGACCGAATAAAGCACGTGACCGATATCTTGGAAATTGACGCTGCCGTGATACGCGCAGAAAACAAATGTCGAAGTGTTGTCTGGCGAATAGCACACGTTCGCGGACGTACACACGTCCACGCCGCTGCGCAAAAAGATGTGGTAGACATGATCGTAACCGGAGCCGTGTGCCCGTGCCGCTGTATGCACAAGTTGGAGGATATTGTTGGAGGTCAAACCCTTAGGAAGCGTCGTGTCATTAATAGACGTCGCGGTGCCCACCGTGTAGCGATTGTTCCCGGTGATCCCAGCATATTCGTCAGTCAGATGAATGAAATTGCTGACCGCGAGACGCGCCAGAAAATCGGTAGGCGTTCCCCAACAACTCGCCGCGCAGTTTACGTACACATTGTTGGACTGCACGGAGGTAAGCACCGTCCCATGCGTCGGATTGCTCAGATCCGCCGGATAGAAGCCAGGAGCAGGAACGCCGGGTACGGTGGACAGCGCGGAGCTCGTTGAGCCAGACCCCGTCTCGATCTCGGACGAACCATTTTGTCGATTACCTTGACGGATTTCCGGATCTTCATAGCGCTGCCGGAAATCGGCGCGGGAGCGTAGCGGATGAAGATGAACGTGGTGTCCAGCGATATTCCCCGCCGCGATCTCATCGTTCGCCATCACCTGCAATGACTGCACGGATTCCTGTGCCGCAGCCGGCTCGTTCTGCGCTGCGATTCCAGAAAACTTGAGCGACCCCGTAAGGAACAGCAAGAATGCAACTGCGATAGAAATGCGTGAAACGCGGAACAACCTCATTATGTGTTTTACCCCTTTTAGTTTTATGGATACTTCGAAGGTGGGCTGGGGAACTTCCGACTGGGGACGTTCAGTTTTCCCATAGCAAGCCCGGATGTCAATGAAAAACCCTAGAAACTTTTGTCGGACACCCTACTTTGACGTAGAGTAAAGCTGGATTTTGGTGTCAGCAGCCAAGGGGCAGTGGTAACTTTCCGAGGTTTACAGTAAGATTCGTGCAATGGTTCGGTAGCCCTGCTGCCGCACCAGGTAATCCGCGAAGTGCCAGCCCGCTTCTGCCCGGCCCAGAGTATCGAACGTACAAACAGGAACTCAGCTCAAATTCGAATGGAGGAATACCCCATGAAGCGGGTCATCGAAGTAGCGATCGTGGCCAGCGTGGTGCTCTTGTTGGGAGGTTGCGCAACGAAGAAGTACGTCGCCAAGCAAACAGATCCCATCACCGCGAAAGTCAACGAAGTAGAAAAGCAGGCGCAAAATACTCAGAAACAATTAGAGAGTGACGAGCCGAAGATCAGCGCGGCGGCCGAAAAAGCGGATTCCGCCGATGCGCGCGCTGGCGACGCCCTCGGCCGTGCGGACGCCGCCTCCAAGAAAACCGACCAGGTTAAATCGGACCTCACCAACCAGTTTCACAGCGAGCTGAATGAGCGCATTGCGAACATTGACGATTACAAGCCCGCGGGCGACGTCACCGTCCTGTTCAAGTTTAATTCCGCGAAGTTGACCGACGATGCCAAGCAGCAGCTCGACCAACTCGGCAGCTCCAAAGTCGGAAGCATGAAGCGCTACTTCGTCGCCATCGAGGGCTTCACGGATAAGACGGGAACTCCCGAATACAACCTCGAGCTCAGCCGTCGCCGTGCCGAAGCCGTGCAGACGTACCTTGTAGCCCAGCACAATATACCCGTCTATCGCATCCAGATCGTCGGGCTCGGAAAAGACAAGCCCGTGAACGACGAGAAGACGCGAGACGACCGGCAGAAGAACCGTCGCGTCGAAGTGATCATCTTCAGCGCGGACAGCGGACAAGGCACAGCAGCGCAAAATCCCGGCTCCGCCCAGTAAAATACCCGGCATTTCAGCAGCATCGGTAAAGGGCTCCGCACGACCGCGGCGTACGCGGGCGTGTCTCCTTAAGGTGGAGCCCTTGAAATCCGGAAACCGCGTAATTGAAATTCCACTAGGTGGGGGTCCCGCAGGCTGGAAGTTTTGGTCAGAAATTAATCCGTTATTTCTGATGTTGGCAGAACCATTTGTGGGGTAAGAACATCGTTTCTTTGGGCAACAGTCCTCGCATACATAAGCAAGAACTCCGGAGGAAGTGATGATACGCAAGTGTGGCCTCATCTTGGCAGGGATCGCTCTCCTGTCCCTGCCCCTAGCAGCTCAGGAGACCAACCGCGGCGCCGACAACGCCAACACCCCGGAAGCGATCGCTAAGAATACCGGCGAATCGCCGAAAGCGCTCGGCGCCGTGTCCCTCCGGCCGAGAAATATTTTGGCGCTACCAGACTCCCCGCGCCCAACCCCTTTCCCCGCCGACACCCGCAGCACCGACAGACCACCTGGACGTTTGCTACCGCGCGCCGAAGTAGCCGGGGGATACAGCTATGTGCTCTTCAATCCCGGCAGCCCCTTCACGTCGTTTAACAATAACGGTGGCAGTGGTTCGGTTGCCTACAATCCTTCGCGCTATCTGGGTCTGGTCGCAGAATTCGCGCACTACGGCTTCGATCGCAACATTGGCACTACGCAGGTCAGTGGCGGTTGGAGCACGTGGCTCTTTGGGCCGCGCCTGAATTTGCGGCGCGATTACTTCGTCCCCTTTGTGGAATTCCTCGTCGGGGACGCCTTTGGAGACTCCCAAATCACCGGAGCTCGCAGCCAGAATTCCTTTGCCTTGGCCGCCGGCGGCGGTGTGGACGTAGTGTTCTCGAAACACGTCGCCTGGCGCTTTGCCCAAGTCGATTACTTAATGACGAACTTTTCCGGCCCGAATGTCGGCGGAAACGCGCGCCAGGACAATTTGCGTCTGGGCACCGGGATCGTATTCCGGTTTGGCTTGCCCAATGCCCCGCCACCGCCCCCCGCGCCCAAGGGTCCGCCCACAGCGTCGTGCTCGGCGACTCCCACATCTGTGTATGCCGGATCGAATAACACCGTAACCGTACACGTCAACGCCTCGAGTCCCGATAACCTTCCTCTCACCTATAGTTACACCGCTTCTGGTGGAAACGTGGAAGGCACCGGCCCCGACGCACGCTGGACTCCATCAGGCGTCAATCCCGGTTCGTACACCGTGACCGCAAAGGTCGAGGACGGAAAGGCGGGAACGGCCTCCTGCACAGCAGACATTCGCGTCGAAGAAAAGCCCCATCACCCGCCCACCGTTTCGTGCACCGCCAACCCCACGACGATTATGCCGGGTGAACGCTCCACAATTACATGCAACGCTACAAGCCCAGACAATCTTCCACTCACCTACAACTACTCTGCCTCAAGCGGTCAGGTCACCGGCGATGGTCCGCAGGCGCAGTTCGATTCCACCGGCGCGCAACCGGGCACCGTCACAATCAAATGTGAGGTGACCGATTCGCGGGGCGACAAAGGTGACGGTACTACGACCGTCGAGGTGCAGCAGCCGCCTCCACCGCCGCAAGCCACCAAAGTTGGAGACTGCGGCTACACAACCGCCGGCGTCTCGCGCGTCGACAACGCTTGCAAACGCGTGCTCGACGATGTTGCTCTCCGCTTGAAGAACGAGCCCAACGCTAAGGCAGTAGTCGTCGGTTATGCCGATCCCAAGGAACCACGCGCCTCTTCGCTGGCCGCTAAGCGTGCCGAGTTGGTCAAGCAGTTCCTCGGTGAAAAAGGCATAGACGCTTCCCGTATTTCCACACGCGTCGGGGAACCCAGCAAGGAAGCCTCCGCTAAGGAGAACCGCCGCATCGAAGCCATCTTCGTCCCCGAGGGTGCGACCTACTAACGCGATTTCGGCCGCACACAACGAAAACTACGAACGGGCTCTTCGAGCATTTCTCGGAGAGCCCGTTTTCTTTGCCCCAGTGTCTGCGCAGATGGGCCAACCGATCGCTAAAGTGGAACACCGCGGTCCCATTTTGGGATCCCATCAGAACAAAAGCACTTACGCCGCGATCCCGCAAAGCCATCCGCAGAATCCTCCCAAACTGGCACTTCCCTTTTAACCGCGAATCGTTGTATATACTGACTAATGAATAGCTTTCCGTCGTTTCCTAATTTGGTAATAAGAATGCTAGAACCTACCGCGATGAAATCCTCCGGTCCAATAGCATGAGTGAAGAAGCCGCAGTCCTCCGCCAATCGGCCTCCATGAACATCCTCATCGTAGACGATGAGCCCACCATACGGGAGACCTGCGCCGAGGTTGCCAAACAAAGCGGCATGAAAGCCATTACCGTGGCCAGCGTTGAAGAAGCTCTGGAGGTGCTGGAGAATTCCGCGGTCGATATCGTCCTCACGGACTTGATGCTGCAGCAAACCAGCGGACTGGAGCTGCTGAAGCGCGTTCATGACACCAGCCCCCTGCTGCCGGTCATTGTGCTGACGCAGTATGGAACCATCGATTCGGCCGTGGCCGCCACACGGATGGGTGCCGTGGACTACGTAACCAAGCCTTTTCGCATCGAGGAACTGCGCTCCCGTCTGGAGCGTGCCGCGCGGGCCGTCGAGCTGCAGCAGGAAAATCAGCTCTTGCGCGAGCAGTTGCGAACGCGCCCCGGTTTCGGCGGCCTTATCGGACTCTCCGAGCGCATGCAGCGCGTCTACAAAGTCATTCAGAAGGTGAGCCTGCACGAGTATCCGGTTCTAATCTTAGGCGAGAGCGGCACAGGCAAGGAGCTGGTGGCGAAGAGCGTGCATTTTTCCGGTCCCCGCAAAGACCGGCCATTTGTCCCCGTCGATTGCTCTTCGCTCGTACCTACCCTGATCGAATCGGAGCTCTTCGGCTACGTGAAGGGTGCATTCACCGGCGCGCTGCACGGCAAACAAGGTTTGCTGGAGGCCGCGCACGGCGGCACCCTCTTTCTCGACGAGATCGGCGACATGCCAGTGGACCTGCAAGCCAAGCTCTTGCGCGCGTTGCAGGAGCGCGAGGTAAAACCTGTCGGCTCGACGGAGCGGCGCCGTATCGATGTGCGTATCATCGCCGCGACAAATCGCGACCTCGATTCCGCAATCAAAGCTGGAGCGTTCCGTCAGGACTTGTATTTTCGTCTCAACGTAGTCCAGCTCAAGCTTCCGCCTCTGCGCGAGCGCAAGAGCGACATACCATTGCTTGTCACATCCTTCTTGGAGAAATTCTCCGCCTCCCAACAAACTTCCCGAAACATCTCCGAGGACGCCATGCGCCAATTGATCGCCCACGACTGGCCGGGAAATGTACGCGAGTTGGAAAACGCGATTGAACGCGCCGTGGCACTCGGTTCCGGACCAATACTTCATGTGGCGGATTTGCCGAGCAATCTGCAATACCCGACAACCGAGCGCCTGCCGGAGAGAAACGAACTCATACCCCTGGACGAACTCGAGCGTCGCGCCATTCTGCGCACGCTGCGCGAAACGGCAGGCGATAAGCTTGCCGCAGCCCGCATTCTGGGCATTGGCAAAACGACGCTCTACCGAAAACTGAAGCAATACAATTTGGAAGCGGAAGGCGGCGCACAAAACGCTTAGAAATTTCTCGTTTAGAATTCGTCGCCAGCACGCGCCACCCATCGCCACATGCTTAACGCTTCGAACTCTGCGGCCTGAGTTCGTAGGAATTTACTTTCAAACCCCGCCTGCCATCGTCTCATTTTTCACTTCGGAACCACAGACATCCCCAAGTTTCGACATGGAATCCGTTGCCGGCTGTCTCCGCGCATAACGCTAGCGTTATCAATAAGATGAGTCGCCCATTATTGGGCCTTCCAATGCAATGCACATCCACACGGACGCACCTGTTCCGGTGGTAGCCCGCAATTGGGCACTCACGCGACGGTGCAATCGAGGCAAGTCATGCGGGTCTGGCGGAAGTCCCAAACAGAGCGTAGGGCAACATTCGGAGTAGCCCGCGCTGCCGTGGAAGGGATGCTCCGCCACGACCTGCTCACGGAGGCGGTGCGCAGCTTGCTATCAACGGGCACGGTGGACCGCGTGGGTGTCTGGGTCGAGTCCGCTGAGGATGCTGCCGTGAATTCCCACCAAATCATCACCTTCCGTGGAATCGTTGCGGACAAAGAAGGAGACGCGACGCCCGCCGAGTGGTCGAGGCTGTCTCCAGAGCCTCCGTTGCCTGCGGAGTTGCTGCTCGGTTTGCAGACCGTCGAACAAGAATTGGACGACGCTCGCGCGCGCCTGATGATTGGCGCTTTAATCGAAATTCGCCGTGCCTTGTGGGTTCCGGTGGTAGTTCACGGGCATCTTCACGGCGTTGTGTTTGCTGGCCAGCGAAAGAAACAATCGCATCTGCCGCGGGCGCTCTCCGAATCCATTGCCGCTGAACTGGCGTTAGCCATGCAACTCGAAGATGAGCGGCGTTTGGGACGCGAACGTCATCATGACTCCCGCCGCGTCATCGCTGCTCTAACCAGCTCGGAATCGCCCAGTGACATTTTAACTGGCATCGTGAAGGACTGTACGCAAAAGGGAGAGCAGGAAGGCGAACCCAAGGCCGTTTTTGCCGCGATTGGTTGCTTGACCGATTCCCCCAGAACCAGAAAGATTTCTGCTAATCCACCCGCACAGAGCATGCGCTTTGCCTGGCACAACGGCGCCGCCGCGTGGATTCGTCCTCTCGAAAGTGAGGATTTGAGCGCTGTCTGGCGCCGGGCGCTTGAGTCCCGTCGGGTCGTGGGCAGCGAACCTGGTACTGGATCGTCCCGCGGAGAAGTCGCGCGCGTAGTTGCTTGGCCGCTCGAAGCCGCCGGCGAAAGCCTCGGCGTGTTGGTCGCGGGCATTCGTCGAAGCACCGCCTCCCTGGCTGCGCTGGAACGCCTGGAACTTAGCGCTGCATTGGCGACCTCGGCGCTGCTGCAACTAAGACGTAACGACGAAGAGGCCGAACGGGAATTGCGCCACCAAGCGTCGATCGCCGCGCTCACAAAGCCCCCCGAACGCATCCCGAACGTGCAGAGCGATGACAGCCTCACCGAAATCTCAAATGTTATCGAGTGGCTCGAAGAAGGTGTGGTGCTGCTCGGCGCGAATGAAAAAGTTCGCATCGCAAATACTCGTTTCGGCCAGATCATTGGTTTGTCACCGGAAGAGCTTGCGGCCATCGAGACCTTTGACGATCTTATTGTCTCGCTCAGCGCGCGTACCGCCGATGCAAGTAATTTTGCGGGAAGTTGGCATCGTTCGGATCGCCTTGCCCAAAGCGCCGTACGCGAAGAAATCCATCTAATCCGGCCGGTTCCGCGTTTGATCGAGCGCGCCGCCCGCCCCATCCTTGATGAAAAAGGCGTATTACTCGGACGCGTCGAAATCTATCGCGACCTCACCGCGCAGCGCGTCTTTCAATCCAAGCTGCTGCAGACGGAAAAGCTCGCCGAAGTCGGCCAGATGGTCACCGGCATTGCTCACGAACTCAGCAATCCCCTTACCAGCATTCTCGGGTACGCGCAGCGCCTTCTCCTCCGCCGCGATCCAGCCGGTGATTCAAACGAAGCACGTCAGATCTTCCAGGAAGCGGAGCGGGCCAGCGCGATCCTGCGGCAACTTCTGCTCTCCGCCCGGGACTCACGCCCGGAGCGGCATCGCGTCGCTCTCAACCAGGTCGTCTCCCGCACCCTTGAACTTCAGCGCTTCAACACCAAAGCCGGAAATATTCGCGTGCAGCTCGATCTGGACCCTGTGCTCCCGTTTGTGCAGGGCGACGCTGGCCAACTTCAGCAAGTGCTGATGAACCTTATAGCCAACGCGCGGCACGCCATTGAAGAGCAAGGTAAGGGCGGCACGATCCGCATTAAGACTAGACGCATCGCCGAAAAACGCGTGCTCCTGGAAGTCGGCGACAACGGTCCGGGAATTCCGCAGCCCATTCAGGCCCGCATCTTTGACCCATTTTTCACTACCAAGCCAGCAGGTGTTGGCACTGGACTGGGCCTGACCATCGTTCTTGGCATCGTCCGCGAGCACGGCGGTAAGTTGCATTTGACCAGCAACCTCGGCCAGGGGACGGTCTTCTCCATCGAACTCCCGGCAATGGGTGCTGTGGAGATGCCCTTGCCAGACACTCCCCTTCCGGCTCGGCCTAGACTCAAATCCTTGCCGGCTCCGAAATCCCTTGAAACCGCCCACGCCGGACCGGTCCTAGGTGCCTGGGCGGGTACCCACGTTCTTGTGCTGGAGGACGAGCCCACGGTTGCACGGCTGATCGCCGATGTGCTCGAAGACGAAGGATTGCGCGTTGACGTCCTCCTGGACTCCCGCGAAGCGCTCGACCGCGTCGCCCACGAACACTACGCCCTGGCCATCTGTGATATGAAAATGCCCGTGCTTGATGGCGAGCACTTCTACCAGGCTCTCGACCGCGCCAAAAACCCTCTTCGGGATCGTTTCCTGTTCGTCACCGGAGACGTTCTCGCCGCGCACACCCGTGATTTCCTGCAACGCAATCACCTGCCGTATGTGGCAAAACCTTTTCGCGTCGAGGAACTCATGGAGAAAGTCCGCGAGATTCTCGAGGTTACCTCCCCGCGCGAGCCTTCACACGCTCCGGTGGCCAAGAGGAATGCAGCGAGAAAATAGAGGAAATAGATGACACGTACCAGGGAAAATACAATTTTACTGGTCAGCGATGACGCCAAGCTCTGCGCCGCCGCCCGCCGGGAATTTGAAGACAAGGAAGAAGGGCTGCGCGTTGCCGAGGTACGCACGGTAGATGCTGCTCGTCGCATCGTCGCGCTTGCCGCGCCCACCGTCATCCTTCTCGAGGAAACCTCCGCTACTCCGGAGAGCGAAGGTCCCGCTGAAAAAAAACCGCGCCTCAACTCCGTGGTGTCCGCTTTAGCCCTTCATGCGCCCGTAGTGGTCATTGGCGCGCCAGACCAGCAATCGGAAGTGGCCTCATTGGTTGCGGCCGGTGCCGCCGATTTCGTTGAGCGCGCGGGCGACTGTCTGCCTGTCGCGCTGGAGATGGTGGAGCGGCGCTTGCGCCAGGCCCAGCATTTGGCCGAAATGGGGGCCCATTTGGGTAACGATGCGCAAGGGCTTGCTGGGCTGGCGAACGCTCTGAATGGAGCAGGGTTCGGCGAAGTTCTCCGCCATGAGATGAACAATCCGCTCACCGGAATCCTCGGCAACGCCGAGTTATTGCTCGCCGAAGTCCGCCGCAAAAATGATGGGCGCCTCCCGCAGGGTGGCCAGCAGCGTCTTGAAACCATCGCCGCCCTAGCCGTGCGCCTGCGCGAAACCATTCACCGCCTAAGCCAGGAATGCGAAGCACGCCAGCACCCGCACAATAGCAGCGCAACCCCGCTCACCTGAAATTAGCTAGCTCCGTAAGTCGCAAAGAATTCCAGCACACGTCGTCGGAATTCCGCAGGCTCGTAACCCAGCGCCGCCGTATGAAATGCGCCTGGCACGACCCACATCTGCTTCGGGCCACGCGCCGCGGCAAAGATGCGTTTGGTGTGGCGGCAAGGAAGCACCGTGTCGCCTGCGTCGCAGATCAGCAACACCGGAAAGGAACGGGCAGCCACCGCTCTCTCGGGCGAAACCTCTCCCGCCGGGAACCCCGCGGCAAGTTCGCCGTGATAAATCATTGTCCACGCACCAGGCGCCAGCAATGTCATCCCCAGCAAAGGGTATCGTTGCAATCCAGCGTAGTCGTAAGCTGCTTCGCGAAGGCTGGCGAACGACGCCTCGGCCACGACCGCTTCGATGCGCGGATCCACAGCAGCGGATTGCAATGCGATCCCCGCACCCATAGATTCTCCAAGCGCAAAGAGGTGACGCGGATGCTCCGCCTCCTCCAGCGCGCCCACAACAGCCCTCGAGTCATTGCGCTCCAGCCAGCCGTACGCGCAAGAATGAAGAGGATACGTACCAAGCGTCGCATTCTTTAGAAGATACGCGATACGCCCGTTGTAAGTTCCGCGCCTAAAATTCGCCTTGCGCAGAAGCACACTAATGCTTTCGCAATCCTTAGCGTGAGATCGTCAAGATCGAAACAGAACGGACTCCCGCTGGAACGTCTTGAAGGCCAAAAACAGCGCCGCGCCCGCGTATACGCACGTCGAAGCGAAAATAAGCGCAATCGAGTTCCAGTGATAAGTACCGCTGATAATCTCCTTGCAGACCAGGCAGGTGTTCAGAATCGGGACCAGCGCAAGCTTCGGTGTCAGCTCGACGCCCGGCATCATCGACGCCACCGCTGGGATCACAATTAGAAACGTCATCGGGGTAAGGTAGCTCTGCGCTTCCTTGTAGCTCTTGGCAAACAGTGCGACGGTCATCAGCACCGCGGAAAAAAGAAACGCAAGGGGCAATGCCATCACGAAGACGGAAGTCACGGAGAGCAGCCCAAGATTCAGCGCCAAAGTCTGCCCTCCCGAGGTATTCATCAAATGAGTGTGTCCCAAAATCGCGAATGACGTCCCCATGGAGATGACGGACAGAACGGCCGTGGCCAGCGAAGCGGAGAAAACCAGCAAAAATTTCCCCAGCACCAGGTCCATCCGCGAAATGGGACTTGAAAGAATCGTCTCCATCGTCCCGCGCTCTTTCTCTCCCGCCGTGAGATCAATCGCAGGATACATCGCGCCGGTCATACACAAAATAATCACCGTATAGCCGATAAAGCTGCCAAACGTCGCGCCACTTACTTTTTCGGGTGGCGCCACATTCTCCTGTTTGATCGAAAATGGCGACAACAACGAAGCCGGCAAATTCTTCGCCGCCAGCCGGTCCTTCACCACAGTATCGCGATAATCCTTCAGAAATTTTTCCAGCCGATTGGCCCCGAACGAAGACTTCATCTCCCCATCATAGAAGTAGATCTTTACCGTCTCGGATTGTCCGGTTTCCAGTGACTTCTCGAATCCCTTCGGAATCTCCACCGCCGCGCGGATATCCTTGTTCGAAATCTCGTCCTTCCAGTTCGCCGCATATGGCACGATTTCCAGGCTGTCCAGCTTCTTTATACTCGCGATTAGTTGTGGCGAATCCTCTCCGCCCAAAATCATTATTTTGGGCGTTTCCTTCTCGGCCTTGCCGACCATCACCACCGCCAGCGCGCTGAATCCCACCATCATTACTGGAAACAAAAACAGCGGCACCAGCACCGTGGAAATCAGCGTCCGCCGGTCGCGCACCCATTCCGTGAATTCCTTGCGATAAACGATCCCCACCGCGTTCGGGTTCATACCGTTACGGCCTCCGCTTTCGCCTGCAGCGGGGCCACAACTTTCACGAATATCTCTTCCAAATCCTGCTCTGCATACCTCTCGCGCAACTGCGCCAGCGTCCCCTCCGTCAACAGCTTCCCATCATGAATAATCCCGATCACATCGCAGAGCTTCTCCACTTCGCTCATGATGTGCGTCGAGAAAATCACCGTCTTTCCCCGGTCGCGGCACTCGCGAATGAAAGTAGTAATCGTCCGCGCCGTCATGATGTCCAGCCCCAGCGTCGGCTCGTCGAAGATCATCACCGGCGGATCATGCACTAGCGTCCGCGCAATCGAAGTCTTCTGCTTCATTCCTGTGGACAGCTTGTCGCACCGCCGGTCCCGGAAGCCGTTCATGTCCAGTCGCCCAAAAATTTCGTCGATTCGCTTCTTAAGCGTGGCCTCGTCCAGCCCATTCAGCCGTCCAAAATATTCCACCAGTTCCTGTGCCGTCAGCCGCGGATACAACGCCGTAGCCGTGGACAGAAAGCCCACATTAGCCCGTACTTTTTCCGGCTCCTCGACCACATCATGCCCGCAAACCACTGCCGTCCCATCGGTAGGCTCCAAGATCGTGGCCAGGATGCGCAGCGTCGTCGTCTTCCCCGCGCCATTCGCGCCCAGCAAACCGTAGATCCGCCCCGGCTCGCACCGGAAACTCACATTATCGACCGCTCGAATCTCCCCGCGTTTCTTGTTGTGAAATCGTTTAGACAGGCCCCGAGCCTCAATCATCAGACCCCTCGCTCCCGATTTCCCATCCGCTAACCACACCCAGGCCACAGTCTACTACGCTCCCACCGCCCCGAACATTTCACCAGCGGACTTGGCCCCATCACTCTGTGACGCCCCTCATTCCACCAACATCAAATCGCTATGCCCTTGCCTTGCCAGCCGCTCCCGGCCCCGCAGTCTCTCAACGCCGATCCCGATTGGCTATCAGCATCCTCAAGCCGTCTCAACGCATCCATAACAGAGAATCGTAGCGAATCGGTGTCATCTCTAGTGCAACCTCCGCGCCTGTTGCTACAATCATGCACTCTGGGTTACTCCGGGCTGGGGCCAGCAAGCCGCACATATACAATGGGACCGCACCTCCCGCGAGTGTGCCCCTAGCTTCTGAATCGAGCAAACCGGGCAATCGGAATAGAGCGCAATGGACCGTAGGCTGCGAAACCGCATAGTGATTTTTCTAGTCTTAGCCGCCGTCGTGGCCTTCGCACTCGTGCGCCTCAGCGGTCGCCAACCCGTTGCCAAGATCTCCGCCGTCTCTCCTATCCGCGAAAATGTCATTTCCTCCATTTCAAGCAACGGAAAAGTTGAGCCTATCGCCCCCTTCGTCGTCCGCGCCCAGCTCGACACCTTCATCGAAAAAATCAGCGCCGTGGAAGGTCAACCCGTAAAAAAGGGCCAACTCCTCCTCCAATTGAACGTTAAGGATGCCGCCGCCCAGCTCGCCGACGCCCGCTCCAAGCTTCTCCGCGCCGAAGATGATCTCGGCGCCGCACAGGCTGGCGGCCGCTCTGACGAAGCCGCCAAGACCGAAGGCCAGCTCGCCGCCGCCATAGCGCTCCGCGACCGTCTCCAACGCAATCACGATTCCCTTGAACGCCTGATTGTCCAACAAGCTGCCACCAAGGATGAGCTGGCAATGAACGACCTCGACCTCGCCAAAGCGGAGGCCCAGGTGAAACAGCTGACCGCCGTCAAGCAAGAGTTCGTGCATGGCGTGAAGCTCGATGCCAATCGCACCTCCCTCCAGGTCCAGCAGTTGCGCAGCCTGGTGGCTGCCCTTGAAGAAAAAGTCCGCGACGGCCGCATCGTGGCTCCCGACGATGGCACGCTTTACTCCCTCCCCGCAAAAGCGGGCGACTTCGTGAGAATGGGCGACCTGCTCGCCGAAATGGCCGACCTCCACAAAGTTCGCGTGCGCGCCTTCATCGACGAGCCCGAACTCGGCGGCCTCGAACCCGGCGAAC
>Ga0073928_10000780_pt1 | contig 68283 bp, 59 predicted proteins | sample PaiPotPPA55metaG_FD_76969 | JGI IMG/M metagenome (GOLD analysis project Ga0073928, IMG submission 76969) | Iron sulfur acid spring bacterial and archeal communities from Banff, Canada, to study Microbial Dark Matter (Phase II) - Paint Pots PPA... ...
CCACCCATGTTGGCTCTATGACCACGCATCCGTAGATCGGTACGACCTATCCTTTCCGAATTCCATCTGGTGGCGGCCTTGCGCCGACCCCGTACAGAAGCGTGTGCCCGGCGAGAAGGACGTACGAGGGTTGACCCCGACCGGCCCGTTACAGAAGGGTTGACCCCGACCGGCCCGTTACAGAAGGGTGGGTTAGGCACAGAAAGTCGGCTGCATGCAGCCGACTTTCTGTGGCGTAACCCACCAAACCACGCGAGCACATGTACGGTCGGGCGGTGGGTTACGCTGCTGCGGTGGGTTACGCCGTACAAGTCGGCCAGCGGCCGACTTGTACGACTAACTCACCCTACACGTCAGCCAAATGACAACCGAGACATCAACCGCTAAGACCGGACATCATGACCAGCGCAGCGCCTGTGCACGCCGGCAGAGAATTCGAGCTCGCAGTGGTGCGGGGGCGTTTTCGCCGGATGGTCGAGCTGGGACGCGCCTGTGAGAACGACGACTACATCATCTTTCGCTGGGAGTGGTGATCGTGACGTTGGGTGAATCGCAGTGGTCATTTCCCTGTTATTCCCCTGTTCTTCCCTGTTCCGGATCCTGCCATTTCGGCAGATATCCTTGTTTATACTCACTTTTTTGCAGATTTTGGCCGTCGACCCGCCCCCCTTTACAGGGATTTACAGGGGCTGCTTTAGCACCAGGCCGAGGTTTCGGTAACAGAGCGAATGTCGGAGCCGAACACCGAATCCTATTCGGCCAGAAAGGGCGGCCTCGTCGCGCTGACCCACGCTCTGGCCGTCAGCCTCGCTCCCGATGTGCGGGTGAACTGCATCAGCCCGGCTGGATCGTCGTGCGGCGGGAGGAGGAAAGCTGCGGCGCAAGGACCATCTCCAGCATCCGGCAGGACGCGTCGGCAGTTTCCGCGGCCCGAATGCAAACGCGAATCCTGGGCGGCGTTATTGAATCGTTTTTGGCGCTTCAATTGTCGTGCTCGGGCTATCGATCATCTGCTTTATGAAAGCAATGGCGGCCTCTGGCGTTGGGTGACCGGAGGGCGTGGCAATGTACTCAGCATCGCTGTCGTCGTGATCGCCAGCACCCGGCCGCCGCCGAACCGGCTTCTTGGTCTCGGCCAACCATAGCCCCGACCATTCCTGATACGCGCGGATTCGAAAGCCCTTATAGAGTTCCATTTGGTCCATTTCTGTTTCCCGTTAGTTGCCTGGCCGTTTCACCAATCCCGCCCACCGGGCGCAACATTGGAGATTTTATGCCTGATTTGCAGATTTTCGAGGAAGAAATTGAACGTTAGTCCGTCGAACTGGGGGTACTCCCCTTCTGCTTTGGTGTTGACGCCAGCGCCCGCTTGTAGAGTGGCTCGGCATCGGCGTAGCGACCCTGGGCGCGGTACAGGTCGGCCAGATTGTTCAGCGATTGCGCGACATCGGGGTGATCGGGGCCGAGGGCTTTCTCTCGGATCGCCAGTGCCCGCTTGTAGAGTGGCTCGGCATCGCCGTAGCGGGCCTCTTCTTTGTAGAGTGAGGCCAGATTGTTCAGCGCCGACGCAACAGAAGGGTAATCGGGACCGAGCGCTTTCTCGAAAATCGCCAGCGCCCGCTGGTAGAGTGGCTCGGCATCGGCGTAGCGACCCTGAGCGCGGTACAGGTCGGCCAGATTGTTCAGCGATTGCGCGACATCGGGGTGATCGGGCCCGAGGGCTTTTTTCCAGGTCGCCAGCGCCCGCTTGTAGAGTGGCTCGGCATCCGCGTAGCGACCCTCTTCTTTGTAGAGTTCGGCAAGATCGTTCAGTGCCAGCGCGACAGAGGGGTGATCGGGCCCGCGCGCTTTCTCATTGATCGCCAGCAACCGCTTGTAGAGCGGCTCGGCATCGGCGTAGCGACCCTCTTCTTTGTAGAGTTCGGCCTGATTGTTCAGCGTCGCCGCAAGGATGATATCGGACAGAGCCATGAGCGGTGGACTCCTGACGCACGAGGGAGTTTAGCAGTACAATAGCTCAAATCGACCCGGATGGAACGCCGGGAAAGACAGTCGTTCTGGACTTCCGAATCAACGCCCCGCGGACAGACGCTCAATGAACGACAAGACGGCGGTGGAGAAGCGATCGTTGCGGTCACCCACCACCATATGCCTTGCGCCGCTGACATCGACGTAATCGGCGTGCGGCACGAGCTCAAGGAACTCTTTGGCATGCGCCTCCTTGACGAGCTCGGAGGATGCGCCGCGCACAAGCAGCGCCGGAATCTGGATCCGCCGCGCGGCGTCGATCAATGACGCTTCCAGCGCGCGGCGGTCCGTCCCGGCTGCACGCGGACCATCGAGGAAGCGCGGGTCCCAGTGCCAACGCCAGCGTCCGTCGGGCGAGAGCCGGAGGTTTTTCTTCAATCCCTCTGTGCTCTTCGGCCGCGGCCGCTGCGGCAGATAATCAGCAACCGCCTGCGCCGCCTCGGCGATGGAGGCAAAGCCTTCCCTGGCGTGGGCGCGCATGAAGCCGAGAACCTTCGCCACGCCGGTCTGGTCCACGCGCGGGGTAATATCGACCAGCACAAGCGCCGAGAACACATTTCCGCCCTCGTTGCGCTCGGCCTCGCCCTCGGCAAGCAGCGAGGCGATCCCGCCAAGCGAAGCACCGATTGCGATCGGCTTTGTGTCCGACCGGCGGGCGAGCTCCGCCGCGACAATCCTGGCGTCGGCGGCATAGTCGGCAAACTCATAAGCGCCGGTCGCGACCCAGTCGGAGTCGCCATGGCCCCTTTGATCAAGCGCATAGGCCACGTGACCTCTACCGGCGATTGCCGCCGCGGTTTTGCTCCAGGCATGACGCGTCTGGCCGCCGCCGTGCAGCAGCAGCACAGGAGGCCCGTTCTCGCCGAAGACGTCAGCAACAAGCTTGTTGCCATCGGCACCGATGAAGCTTGCGGCAGCGGCAATGACGTGCCGGGTCATAGGCGCCGCCAACCGAAAACCATCATGACGGTTCAGCCGATGAAACCGTCTGTCTCGCCTGCATCAGCTTTGCGTTCGCACGATCGGCAAGGCGGCGCTCAGCCCGTCCTCGGGAAGCATCGACGAGCATCAATTTCCAGCGGCACCCGCTGTAGCGCGGGAACGGGTTGCGGAGCAAGCGGCCACCGCGTAAGCGGCCAATGGCAACCGCATTGCCATTCAGTCTAGATAGCCGGACGGAGCTTTGCTGATGCTGGTACGCGCATTGTTCATCGCCTTCATCTCGGTCGCCACGGTAAGCGCCACCGGGTCGGCCGAGGAGGGACGAAAGACGGCAGTGGCGTCGTTCGGGCTTTCCGGCGCACAAGACGTATTTCGCAGCGAGGCGACGGGCGCGGCAAGCATTGTCGCGAGCCGGTTCGGCGCGCATCCCGTAATCGTGCGCTTCAACACCAGAAAAAATGATGACGCCAGAATTGAAGCGCTTGGCACTGCATTGGAGGCAATCGGAAAAAGAATGGAGCCCAGCACGGATGTGCTGTTTCTCATCCTCACCTCCCACGGCTCTCCCGATGGCCTTGAAGTCACGGCCGGTCGCAGAAGCACGATATTGAGTCCGGCCAAGCTCAGGGACATGATCGAGCGAACGGGCTTGCGATACAAGGTCGTAATCATCTCGGCCTGCTACTCCGGAGTCTTCATACCTTCCCTGGCCACGGCCGATACGCTCGTGATCACCGCTGCCGATGCCAGACATCCTTCATTCGGCTGCCAGGACGGCGCCAAATGGACGTATTTTGGCGACGCTTTTTTCAATGCGGCGCTGCGCCATAGTGCAAGCGTGCGAGACGCTTTCAACACTGCGCGCACGCTTATTCTCAAGCGGGAGCTGCACAATGGGTTCGAGCCATCGAATCCTCAGATGGCGGGAGGGGCAAATGTGGAGCCCTTGCTTGTTCCGCGCCGTTAGTGAATCGATTCCATGAAGCCAATCGGACCGAGCAGATGGAGCTTAAACCCACAGACCTCGTCTTGAAGGAGCCGCGCTGATCTCGGGTTTACCCGAGACCGACACATCATGCCGAATTGCCCGATAGGGCAACATGAGCGTAAGCTGCCAAGGGAGAATGATGGCTCAATCGGAGGAACGGCCGTGAGAACCAATTCGCTCACTTGCGAGCAGATGGAAACCCGAGTAGCTCGATTCCAGAAGCTGGAGACCTACCAAAATCAGAATTTCGAGACGCATAACATTCCGCCCGGCGCGGTGGAAAAGGTGGCGGCGCGGCGGGTCTATCCCGTAATGGTGCCGCCTGATTACCAGGGCCGCAGCGCCGGCGCGCCGGTGAAAGGCCCACGTGGGCTGATCGTCAGCATCGCGGAATGCGAGCCAGGCAACGGGCCCGGCCTGCACCGCCATCTCAGCACGGTCGAGAACTTTTTCTGCATCTCCGGCCGCTTCGAGATCGCCTGGGGCGATCAGGGCGAGCACACGCTGGTGCTCGAGCCGCTTGATCTCGTTTCCGTACCGGTCGGAGAGAACCGCAGCTTCCGCAACGTCTCCAACGAGCTTGGCCGCTTGCTGGTGATGATCGTGCCGCAGACCGACGAGCAGGTTGACCCGGTCCTGTTCGCGCCAAGCCTGGCAAAGGAAATCGAGGACGACTACGGCAAGAGCGCCGTGGAAGGCCTGCAAAGGATCGGGTTCAAGTTCGAGGAGCCGGTTGCCTGACGATACGAGCCGGTTCCGCTCGAATAGACCCGTAGGATGGGCAAAGGCGCGCGCCTCGGTGGAATGCAGCGAGAAACTGCACAGCTCTTCCTTGAAGACTTCAGCAAGGGTCAGACTTTCCCCGGACGCCCCAGAAAGATCACCGAGGCGGACGTCCTCTCCTTTGCCGCGCTCACCGGCGACAAGCATCCGATCCATTACGATGAGGCCTACGCCAGGAGCACGCGTTTCGGCCGGCCGATCGTGCACGGCCTGCACCTGATGGCGCTCACGGCGCTGGGCGCCGCGCCGCTTTCGGAACAGCTCAGAGACTCCATGATCGCGCTCCTGGAGCAGCAGGCTTTTTTTCGCAACCCGGTGTTCCGGGATGACACCGTGCGGCCGGAGCTCGAGATCGAAGAGATCGAGCATCAGCCCGGCAGGGACTGGGGGAAGCTCAAGATCAAAGTGCGGCTGCTCAATCAGCGCGACGAAGTTGTGCTCGAAGGCCGGCACGTGTACCGGATTCGCAGCCGAGCCGAGATCACGGCGCACGGAGGCGCGTGAAGTGCGCAAAACCGGCTATGCCGATGCGGTACGCGCGTTCGACTGGAGCTCGGTCCTGCGCGACCTCGACTGGGAAGATCAGTCGTCCATCAATCTCGGGCATACGATCATCGATCGGCATGCGAGCCGGCACAACGTCGCGCTCCATTGGATCGGAAAGAACGGCTCCAGAGCGACCATATCCTACCGGGACATGCGCGCACTGAGCAGCAAGGTGGCGAACCTGTTGCGCTCGCTGGGCGTGCGCAAGGGCGACCGCGTTGCCGGCATCCTGCCACGCGTCCCCGAAACCCTCGCGGTCATGATCGGCACCTGGAAGATCGGCGGCGTCTATGTCCCCATCTTCACCGGCTTTGGCTCCGACGCCATCCGGTTCCGGTTGCGCAGCTGCGGGGCCAAACTCGCGTTCGCTCATCACGAGTACCGCAACCGACTGTCCGCGCCGAGCGAGGTCGCCGTCGTGACCATTGCCGGTCCGGATGGGAGCGGCCTCGGGCGAGGCGACGTCGACTTCCGCGAGGCAATCAGCAGCGAGCATGACAGCTTCGATCTGCAACCATGCGGCCGGAGCGATCCCGCGGTCATCTTGTTCACGTCAGGTTCCACGGGAGAGCCCAAAGGCGTGACGATCGCCAGCAACTTTCTCGCGGCGACAACGCCCTACATGCGCTTTGGTGTGGATCTCCACCCCGCGGACATGTTCTGGCCCACCGGCGATCCAGGTTGGGGTTATGGATTCGTTTGCTATCATGTTGCCCTTTCCATGGGAGTTCCCGTGCTGAGCTGCGAGGCCACACCCACGGCCGAGAGCTTTCTCGCATCTCTGCAGGAGCAGCGCGTGAGCAATGTGGCCACGGTACCGACGCTGTTGCGCGGGGTGATGGCGCTCGGGGCGGCGAAAGTCGCACAATACGATCTGAGCCTGCGCTGCATCAGCAGTTGCGGTGAGCCGCTCAATTCCGAAGTGATCCGCTTTTTCCAGGAGACGCTCGGGCTGACGCCGAGAGATCATTTCGGGTCTAGCGAGAACGGGCTGCCGTTAGGCAATTTCAACGCCCTCGATGCCGAGGTGAAGCCCGGCTCGATGGGATTGCCGATGCCCGGCTTTGAGATGTCCATCATCAACGAGGACGGGCGCGAGCTGCCCCCCGGCGAAGTGGGCCATCTGGCGCAGCGCCCGAGCGAGCAGGGCTACTATGCCCTGGGCTACTGGAACGATCCGGAGCGCACGCGTGCGCTTTTTCGCCATGGATGGATCACCGCAGGCGATCTCGCGCGACGCGACGAGGCCGGATATTTCTGGTTCGAGGGCCGTGCCGACGACGTCATCAAGAGTTCCGGCTACCGCATCGGACCCTTCGAGGTCGAAAGCGCAATTCTGCATCATCCCGCGATCGCCGAAGCCGCCGTCGTGGGCAAACCCGATCCGCTGAAGGGCAACATCGTCAAGGCCTACGTCACCCTTCGCCCGGGCCAGGGCCCCGGCTCCCGGCTGGTGCAGGAGATTCAGGATACCGCGCGGCGCATCCTCGGCGATCATGCCTATCCGCGCGAAGTGGAGGTGATCGACAGCTTGCCGAAGACCGAATCGGGCAAGATCCAGCGCTTCAAATTGCGCGCAGGCATGTGAGTCGGTCCCAATTCCCAGGCGGGCGGCGCGTCGGTTCAGAAACCTGCTAGCGCATTCAAGACGAGCACGGTGGCAAATATCGCACCGAGGGTCAGGCCAACAATCCGCGCCGTTCGTCGCTCGTCCATGAACGCGACATTACGCATTTTCCCGACGGTCGGGTGTGACCCAAATCACACAATTCACTTTTTTGGACTGGGTTCACGCGCGGAGGGTCTAGTAACCCGACAGCCCTGAAGCGCCTTGGCCACCTGGATGTCGGGTGTGGTATACCCGCGCCGTCAAGCCCGCCGCGGCAGTGGCGCTAACCCACGGATTGTAACCGGGAGAAACTTACCCCCATGCCCAAGCCACGTATCAGCTACGTCGATCCGGCGACCATCAGCGACGCGGCGATGCTCGCCGAGCTCGACCGTTGCGCCCGCGAGGGCACGCCGCGCCCGGAGAGCCAGGCGGTCCGCGCCCACGTGCCGGCGGTGTTCTGGTCCTTCGCCAACAGCTGGCGCGACGTGTTCAAGAACGGCGTGGCCGATCATGCCATCAAGGAGCTGTGCCGGATCTATGTCTCGCGCTCGGTGCTGTGCGAGTTCTGCGGCAACCAGCGCTCGGTCAAGGCGGCAAAGCAGGGCGTGGTCGAGGACGACTACCGCGACCTCATCAATTTCGAGAGCTCGACGCGCTATGACGATCGTCAGAAGGCCGCGCTCGCCTACGCCGAGGCCATCACCTGGGATCTGCCGGTAGACGACGCCTTCTGGGCGCGCCTGCACCAGCATTTCAGCGAGCCGGAGCTGGTCGAGATCGGCTATTTCATAGCCCTGACCATGGGGCAGCAGCGCTGGCTGCGCCTCCTCGACATCGAGCACCACCAGGTACTTTCCGGCACCGCCGCATCCATGGCCCCCGGCTTCGAGACCGAGGAGGCGCTCAGGCGCTCGAAGCAGGCCGCCGACTATTGGGCAAAGGGCCGCTCCAAATCACAGAGCGAAGCGGCAGAATAGGCGGCGCCATACGGATGATGGGTAAGGCACAATGGATCACCTGAAGCGCATCACGGAGGAATTTGGGCGACAGGCTGAAACATTCGATATCTGGGCAGAGAAGACCGATGACCAGGTCGCTGCGCGTTTCCGGACCGCGCTTGGGGCAGCAGGCGCAGGTCACTTGCTCGATGTGGCATGCGGGCCGGGCGTCGTGACCGCGGCCGTAGGACGGGACGCGGCCTCCGTGGTAGCCTTGGACGCAACCGAAGAGATGCTCGAAAAGGCCAAGGCACGATGCGCCAGGGCCGGGTTGGTCAATGTCGTTTTCAAATGTGGGAATGCGGAAAATCTGCCGTTCGACGATGCTCAGTTCGACGGAGTCGTCACTCGACTTGCGGTTCATCATTTTGCCGATCCCCAACGTGCGCTCAATGAAATGTTCAGAGTGCTTCGTGACGGCGCGACGGCCGTGATTGTTGACGTGGTTTCGTCCGAAGACGCGCGCGAGTCAAATCTTCAAAACGCCATAGAACGGCTCCGTGATCCCTCGCATATCCGCATGCTGCCGGCATCGGAGCTCGACGTGTGCATAGCCCGGGCCGGTTTCCGGGACATTGAACACACCACTTGGGACAAGAGCCGCGAATTCGAGGAATGGATGGGGATCGTGAATGATGCGGCTCGGGCCGCGCCCATCCGAACGGCCATGCGTGCCCTGGCCGAGGCCGGTTGCACTGCGGGAATGGGCCTGTCGATCAAGAACGATCAAATCGTATTCTTCCATCGCTGGCTCTTGTTAAAGGCACGAAAGGCACCGGGACATTGAACGGCGCGTTTTTGGCGCGTACGAGGGCACGTAACGCGGCACCGCATGCCGAGACGCGGCGAGGGCGAGCGGCTTTGCTCTCGACCCAGGAGGTCCGGCGCTATTGCTTGCCCTGCAATCCGTCGTATGCTGCGGCAACGAATAAAGAATGCCTGATGCTCAGGGAGGATCATCCATGGCTCGCACCCTCGTCGAGCAGACCACGATGCGCAAGGTCTACTGGCGCCTGCTACCCTTTGCCATTCTGACGTATTTCCTTTGTTACCTCGACCGCATCAATGTGGGCTTCGCGGCGCTCACCATGAACAAGGACTTGGGCCTCGATCCGGCGACCTACGGGATGGCCGCCGGCGCCTTCTTTTGGGGTTATTTCCTGTTCGAGGTGCCAAGCAACATGATCCTGGAAAAAGTCGGTGCGCGACTGTGGATTGCGCGCATCATGGTGACCTGGGGGCTCATATCAGGCGCCACGGCGTTATGCGTCGGTCCCTACAGCTTCCTGACGGTACGCTTCCTCCTCGGTCTCGCTGAGGCGGGGCTGTTCCCCGGCCTGGTTCTGTTCTTCACCTATTGGTTTCCGGATCACCACCGTGCCCGGATCGTCTCCGGGTTCATGCTGGCACTGCCGATCGCGGTGGCGGCGGGCGCACCCCTCTCGACGGCGCTGCTCGAGCTCCACGGCATCTGGGGTCTTGCCGGCTGGCAGTGGATGTACATTCTCGAAGCCGTGCCCACGGTCCTGCTCGGCCTGGTCGTGCTCCTCTATGTGACCGATCGCCCCAGCGAAGCACGTTGGCTGGGACGCGATGAGAGCGCCTGGTTGATCGAGACCCTCGAGAGCGAGCGCCGCCTGATCGAGAGGACTCTCACCGTAAGCCTCTGGCGATCGTTCTGGGATCTCAAAGTCCTGCTGCTCGCGTTGAACTATTTCGGCATCGTAACAGCGAGCCTCGGCATGCTGCTGTTCCTGCCGCAGATGATAAAGCAGCTCGGGCTCACCAACATGCAGGTGGGCTGGGTCACCATGATCCCCTACATCTGCGGCGCGATCGGACTGCTGACTTGGGGCTGGCTCTCCGATCGCATGGCCGAGCGGCGATGGAATCTGTTCGGCGGCTGTCTCGTGGCCGGAATCGGCCTCGCGCTGGCGGGGATGTTCAACGGGACGGCCTGGTCGGTGGTTGGCATGTCGATCGCCGCAGTTGGGCTTTATGGCTCGAAGGGGCCATTCTGGTCGATGCCCTCCATGTTCCTGACCGGCACCGCGGCCGCAGCCGGCATCGCCTGGATCAACTCGCTCGGCAATCTTGGCGGCTTCTTCGGGCCGAGCATCGTAGGCTGGGTCAAGGACCTGACCGGGAGCTTTACCGGCGGGCTCTATGCGCTCGCCGCACTTGCATTCATGTCGGCGCTGATCTCTGCCCTGTGGCTCCACATTCCGCGCCTCGCAGTGCGGGGCGAAATCGCCGAGCCTGTGGCGGCGTGAAGCCGTAATCGTGGGCGCGGGAGCGCGGCGCGCCCGCTTCAGCGTTTGGTACTGCGCTCGCTCTTGCCGGGCTCTCCCTTGGCCAGCTTCTCGATCTCCGCGATCGTTCGCTTGTGCAGGCTTTCGTCGAACTGGACCGCGAGGTGCTGCTCCGAGATCGGGACGGTCTCGACGGATTGACCGCGCAGCTGCGCGCCGCCGAGACCCAACATGAGCGGGCTGCTGTTGCAGTAGCAAATCGCCTTGGCCACGTTCTTGCCGAGCGATGCCATGCTCCAGGCGGGCGAGGGATCGTAAGCGATAAGCAGGTCGATCTTGCGTGGCGGGTTTCCGTTGAGCTCGTCGGCAATCTGGGTGATCGCGAAGCCGCCGCCCGAATAACCGATGAGCACGACCTTATCGTCAGGGTCGAGCTGCGCGATGTTGCGCGTAACCTCGCTCCGCGCCGTCCAATTGTGGGTCGTGACATCGCCGAATGCATCGAGCCTGTGGGCCAGCACGAGTATACCCGGCGAGACAGCATAACCGTCGAGCCCGATCAAACCTCCGAGCAGGATGAACACTTTCACCATTGCGGGATGTGAAAATCAGTACGGGGTGAGCGGGGCTGCCTGCCTCCGGCCATCGCCGGCGAGAGCGTCCGGTCGCCAAGTTCAGCTTTGCGCGCGAGAGAGCCTCTGCTCTGGTGCGGAGAAGGTTTCAACGGAATGCGGACCAAATTAAGACTGCGGCGAACGGCCTCCGTCAGCTCATACCGCTTGGATAATCGCGAGTTAACACCGTATTGGCCAGGTTTGAAACCCGCTCCCACATCCCCTCCGGCAATGTTCGGAAAGCGAGCTCCATGCACTACCGGGTGGGGCTGTCCGCCTTGGTCGGGACGTATCCCATCTCGTTGAGGGTAGTGTCCAGAAGCTTGCGGGCGACGAACTGCTCGGGGTCCGGAAGCGGCTTATCGGGCGGCCATTGCCGGGCAGCGATCATGGTCTCCCGCCGGGACTCCAGGATCTCGCGGAAGAGATCCGGCGGGAGCTCGGCCCCGAATGCGTTGTGCAGCTGGTCCCAGACGAGACCCGCCTGCTGATCGTTGTCGACACCCAGGTGCTCCTTGAGCGTGGGGAGCGAGCCCGCCTTGTCCTCCCGGAAGAACGTGACGGCTCGCGCGATCGCGCGAATGAACTTCTTCGTGGTTTCCGGATTCTGCTCCAGAAAGCTCTTTGTGCACCAGATGGTACCGCCGGCGCGCGCGATGTAGTCGCCTGTGCGCAACAGTACCTTCATGCCCGCTGCCGCTGCTCTCGCCGCATGCAGGATCGAGACCAGAGCGCCCTGGATATCGCCGTTGACCAGCGCCCCGATGCGGTCCGCCTCGCCCTGGAATGAGATGATCTTGTAGTCCCTGCCCGGCTCCATGTGGAAAAACCGCTGCAGCACGAGCGCGCCCTCGTCGTAATCGGCGCTGCCGGGCCGACCGTAGCCGAGCGTCTTGCCTTTGAGATCCTCGACGCTGTTGATGCTGCCAGGCACCACGATAGTCCACTGCGACTTGAGCGCCTCGCCCACGACGTAGGTAATGGGAGCGCCGCTGAGGGCCGCCTGGGCGCCGCCGGAAGGGATCGGCACGAGATCCACATTGCCGGACAGGCCGGCCGTGACCAGCGCTCGCGCCTGCAGCACCACCCACTCGGCGTCGAGCCCCTCGGCTTTGTAGAAGCCTCGATCCATGGCGATGTAGCTCGGGATGTGAAAACCGCTGCCCCCCACGGCCTTCCCGACCCTGATCTTGTTGGTTTCCGCGCCTGCCTGCCCCAGCCAGCACGGAAGCAGAAGAACGAGGGCCGCTGCTAGAGCGTTCAGCCGACGGTCCATGGAGGTCTCCTTTCAGGCGGGAAGCCTCATGCTGCGCCAGGCCGCGGACCCGCTGCAAGCCCTCTCTGCCCGGCTCTTTGCGTGAACCCACCGGGATACCGCAGCGACTAACCACCCTCACTCTGGCTCCCCGGAGGGACCATGTATTGCTTAAAGCGTGCCGCTCTTCTTTGTAGGAGGTTGAAATGACAAGTGATTCCCGGCTTGTCTTGCCGCTCATTGAAAGCACCGATCTTTCCGACGAGGACAAGAAGCTCGTCAAGACGATCCTCTGGAGAGACGGGGCTACGCCGGAGATCACTACCCCGGAGCAGTATGTCCGCTACCGGAGAATCGCTGCCCAGCTGGCCCGCAAATACGATGCAGCAACCCGAAACTCGCTTTCATTCATAAGATCGCCGGATGGTGTCTTGTTGACCTCGCTGGAAGCCCGCATGCTGGCCTGGGAAGAAGACGGAGAGGCGAGCAGCTCATCGCCCGGCTAAGCCGGGGAAATCGGGACAGCTCGGGGTGCTTGCGGCGTCAGGGCGCCGCATGGGCGCCGTGCTGTGAACATTGTTTGTTCATGCTATAATGCCATCTTATAGAGAGTGGGGCCGATCAGGACGGGTTGGTAGCAAGTTCCATGTCGATCAGAGTTTCGGGGGTGAAAGACCCGTACCGCGCCGGCTTGGAAGACGCGGTGATCATCCCGCTGGTCGCCACCGCCTTGATGGTCAAAGCGGTCTTGCGGGCGGTGCTCTGGATCCTCATGCGGATCCTGGACCTTTCATTCCCGCTGCTGATGCAGTTGCTCAGATTCCCGCTGTTCACGCTCAGGCTTCTCGGAGACGGAACCGTCGCGGCGGTTCAGCGCATGCTGACGTGGATTCCCATGGCGCAGGAGAGGCGCCGGTATTGGTATGAGCTCATCGGTCAGAAGTGGTCCGGGCTGAGACAGAAGATCAGCTACAAGGCATTCGAGGAGGCCGTGCATCACGCGTTCGAAGGCGGCATGGATTGGGTTTTCGCCAGGTGCAGGAAGCTGACGCCTCGGACTGCACTCTACGTGATCATGGCGGCCGTTCTCTGGCTCCCCGTCTCGCTCGGGCTTGCAACCGCCATTCATGCCCTGCTGATCTTATACGCTGCATGGCTTCCCGCCTGGATGCAATTGCTGCATCCGCTCGCGACCGTCATTGCCAAAAGCAAGCTTCTTGTCCTGCCGGTCTATCCGGCAGCCTGGCCGCAGGCGAAGCAACATCCGATGGTGCAGGCGATCGGAACCGGCTGCCAGAGTTTCGCGCACCTCTACGTCGTGCAGAAGGCCGCATTCCGATACAGCCAGATGCAACAGGCGGTGCAGCAGATCGTCGCCAGAATGGCACGTCTTGCCTCCCAGCTCGGGCTTCAATCATTGTACGCCGACGTGTCCGGTCAGCTCGCACTCATGGCGGCGCAAAGCCGACACGGGTTGCGCCGTGCAGCGTGCTGGGCGTTCGACAATCTGTCTGCGCTGCCGCTGATCGGCCCCGTTCTGCGCGAGTACGCGTCGCACTACGAGAGCGTGCGGCGAGATCCGGGAAAAACCAGTGCCAGGTTGACCAGCTTTTGGGAAAGCTGGTCGATCAAATTCTCGGCGGAATATTACGAGGCCAAGGAAAGAAAAAAAGCCGCTAGCGCTGCGCAATATCCGCGACCGGCAGAATGAGCGCAGAGGGATGATCGGCGCTATGATGAATGGTGTCGGTGCCGATCTTGTCCGGCCTATAGTAGTGCGGCCATAGCGCCTCGGTCACCGGGGAATCGCCGTTGACGAGCTCCAGCCGGATGCAATGCCCCTTTCTGAACAGATACGCCATCGGCTCCAGGCTGATCTCGAGCTTGTAGACGGCGCCGGGCGTGAGCGGCTGCGGATTGCGGTGGGTGTAGCGGGGGACCATCTCGGTGCTGTGCAGTGGTGCGAGGCGCGCAGCCAGCCGCGGGTGACGCCTTCGGCGAAGGGGTTGAGCCCCTTGGTACGATCCGCCCTCGGTTGGGGATATTGATCCGAGAGCTTGACGAATATGTCGGTGTCAGCCGCCGTGGAGGAGAGAAAGAGAGTGAGCTTGATCGGGCCGGCGATCTCCAGATCCTCGGCGAGGGGGTCGCCCGTGAAGGTCAGAACCCTGCGCACGGGGTCGAAGCCGCCGGCGGGACCGGAGGGCCCAAATCCGACCACACCGGCGACCCAGCCCGGGTTGGGATAGCTGTAGCTGGTCCTGCCGCTCGCGCCGGGCGAGGCCGACAGTCCTCCGTCATTGAGAGACGTCACGCTCTGCGAGGCCACCTGGGTGAGGTACCATGCGACGTAGCGCACGTTCGCAGGCGGCCACGTATCCGAGCTGCGCATCACATTCGACCCGCGCACCGCGTATTCCACATTCGCCCGCGCGAGATAATCCGTCGACTCGCCCTTGAGATAATGGTCGTAGAAGGGAAGAAGCACGCGTTTGTGAAAATCGCTGCTGGCGAACTCGGCTGCGGCCGCCCAGGCATTGGGCACCCCCGACATGCGCAGCTTCTTCGGCCCGCGCGCGCGTAGATAGCCGTCGATGTTGCCGCGGGTGTGCAGCTGCATCTTGGCCCAGACCCCGCTGGAATAGAGCGGCACCTTGATGCGGTCGAGCATTTCCCAGGCCGAACGTTCGCCCCAGAAATCATCGTACAGGGGATGCGCGGCGATCATCGCCGTGAGGTCGGTATCCTGATCGCGGGAAGGTCCGCCGGCAGGATAGCGGTTGATGAATCGGTTCTGATACCACCAGTATCCGGGGAAGAAGTCGCAGGGAATTCCGCCGTGATGGGTGCCCGCGCGATATATGTCGCTCAGCCCGTCGTGGGCTCCGAGGCAGGCCAGCGAGGGGGGCGAGATCGCACCCATGAACCACTGCAGCATGCAGAAATAGGACTGGCCGATGCCGCCGACCCTGCCGTTGCACCAAGGCTGCTGCCCGATCCATTCGATGACGTCGTAGAGGTCCTCCTGGTCGTTGCGGTCGAGGAAGCCGAAGCTGCCGCCGGACCGCCCGCTCCCCCGCACGTCCATGTGAACGTACGCGTAGCCGCGCTCAGTATAGAAATCGATCGGGCCGGTCTCGCGCCAGAGAAACTGCGGACTCGCGGGCAGACTGTTGTTGTCGAAGCGGTACGGCGCAGCAGCAAGCAACGCCGGACAAGGGCCTTCTTCGGGGCGATAAACGCGCGCGCCGATGCTTGTCCCGTCTCGCACTGAGATGGTCACGTCCTCCTGCAGCACCTCACCCTCCCGCCGCTGTTCTTCTCTCATGCGTGATGATATCGAGTTTGCATCAACGCTCACCACCGAGCACCTGCTTGCCTGCGGGAGAGGTCGGGCCGGTGAGGCTGAGACTCAATCCGATCCGAACCGGATCAGCCGCAAATGCCGGCGTCAGCGCGATCAGGACTACGGCAAGAGACAACGCGATGAACCCGAACATCGGCACTGCGCGATGCGCCGCTTTGGCAAGCAAGATCATAGTCTCCTCCCGCTCACGATGTCTCTGGACCGAATAGATTGCAGGGTCAGGTTTGAAACCCGCCCGATACACGATCGATCTACGCGGCCTGCAGACCGGCGTCGATGAAACCGCCGGACTGGTGACGCCAGAGCGCGGCGTAATGGCCGCCCTGGCGCAACAGCTCCTGGTGCGTGCCCTGCTCGACGATGCGGCCCGCATCGAGCACGATCAGACGATCCATCCGGGCAATAGTGGAAAGCCGGTGCGCCACGGCGATGACGGTCTTGCCCGCCATCAGCGTCTCCAGGCTTGACTGGATCGCGGCCTCGACCTCGCTGTCGAGCGCAGAGGTTGCCTCATCGAGCACCAGAATCGGCGCATCCTTGAGGATGACGCGCGCGATAGCGACGCGTTGGCGCTGTCCGCCGGAGAGCTTCACACCGCGCTCGCCTACTTGCGAATCGTAGCCGCGGCGCTTCTTCCAGTCCTCGAGCTCACGGATGAACTCGTCGGCGTGCGCGAGCTTCGCCGCGCGGACAACCTCCGCATCGCTCGCCCGCGGCCGGCCGTAACGGATGTTGTCGCGGATCGAGCGGTGGAGCAGGGACGTGTCCTGCGTCACCACCGAGATCTGCGCGCGCAGGCTCTCCTGGGTCACCGATGCGATGTCCTGCCCGTCAATGAGGATGCGACCGCATTCCAGGTCGAAGAAGCGCAGGAGCAGATTGACCAGCGTGGACTTGCCGGCGCCGGAGCGACCGATCAGCCCGATCTTCTCTCCGGGCTCGACAATGAGCGTGAGGCCGTCGATCACGCCGGATGCCCGCCCGTATCCGAATGAGACATCCTCGAACCGGATCTCGCCGCGCGTAACTCTGAGCGCAGCCGCGTCTGGCGGATCAGTGAGCGTGATGGGCCGAGCGATGGTCATCATCCCCTCCTGGATGACACCAACATTCTCGAAGATCGTCGTGATCTGGAGCGCCACCCAGCCCGCGATATTGACGATCTGCCAGGCGAGCGGCAGTGCCATGGCAACCGTGCCGACCTCGACCTTGCCGCGCGTCCACAGGACGAGCGCCATCGCGCCGGTTCCCGTCACCATCAGCGCATTGAGGGTGGAAAGGCAGAAGCTGAACAAAGTGTTGAGCCGCAGCGAACGGTAGAACAAGCCGGTATGCTGGTCGATGGCGTCGCGCACATAGGCATCTTCCTCGCGCGGGCGAGCGAACAGCTTGACGGTGAGGATGTTGGTGTAGCTGTCGACGATGCGCCCCGTGAGCATGGAGCGCCCCTCCGACACCTCCTTTGAGCGATCGCGCATGCGCGGCACGAGAATGCGCAGCAGCAAGAGGTAGCCGGCGAACCAGAGCGCCACCGGCAGGGCCAACACGGGATCGGCGGATGCGAGCAGGATGAGCGCCGTCGTGCCGTAAACCATGATGTACCAGACGCTGGTGAGAAGAGCGACGAGGGTCTCGCGAATTGCGGGCCCCGTCTGCATCACCCGATTGGCGATGCGGCCGGCAAAATCGTTCTGAAAGAACGCCCAGGACTGCCGCACCACGTACCAGTGGTTCTGCCAGCGAATACGATTGGAGACGTTCGCAGAGATTGCCTGATTGGCGATCAGGTTCTGGGTGGTGAGCGCAAACGGTCGGGCGATGAGCAGTACCAGCGCCATACCGAGGAGATGCGGCCAGAACTTCGGGAACAGCTCGTCCGGCGGGCTCGCCGTTATCAGCGTGACGATCCTGCCCATGAACACCGGAACGGTGGAATCAAGCAGCGCAACCAGCAGGCCGGCAGCAAACAATGCGGCGAACAGGCCTTTTGCCTGCCGCGCAAAATGCCAGAAGAAGGCGCCAAAATCGGGCGGAGGCTCCGCCCTCTCGGGTATGGCGGTCGGCTTTAAGAGCCGCTCGAACAGCGAAAACATCGGACCAGCTCACAATGGGGCAGCAGTGCCGACGGCGCTTTGCGCCGAGCAAATGCGGCCCCTTATTCGCGTCTACGGGATCGAAGGCGCGGGTTAGAGAAGGTTCATGTCGGGACTGTGACAGAACGGCCGGCCGATGTGTCTGCCTTGGGTTCGTTTGGCCAAAATCCTGTCGGCAGCACTGGCGTGCTCCGTCGGGTTCGTTTGGCCAAAATGGCACCCGCGGCTGGCGTCGCGGCTAGCCTCGCGAGCACAACTATTGAGAGTGAGCATTGGGGCTCCATTGCAAACAACAATGAATCTACAATGTTTTTTCATCCACAGGTTGAAAGTCCAAAGGATACCGCCAGCATCCGCAGGCATCCGCAGCTTCGACCTGGCCCCGAGCACCATCATCTAGTCCGCTTTCATAGCGCAGCGCACTCATCGTGCTGGTCGAGAACAAAGCCCGGCGCAGTACTTCGGCCGGGCTTTGCGCACACTGATAAGGCGTGCTTCTTTGTACATGAGTCCCGCTTCATTCTCCAGAAGTCGGAAGTTGCATTGAAATTCGTTTGCCCGCTGGTGCACCGGCATCTCCGTTCGGTCTGTCCGAGTACGGGGCCTTCGCAGACAGCCCGACCGCGGCAAAGCTGCAACAGCAGCGATTTTTCAGCTCGAGGCCGCAGCTTCAGCGGCTTGCCAATCCCGCCAATGTGATCGATCGTGATGTGGGCTCAAGCCGAGTACCTGATGTGCGGTGAGTTCTGTGAGGCGAGTTGTCTGCTGGCGTTCGATCGCCTCCGCTACTCTCGCGCTATTGCTGGGCGCAAGAGGGGCAGAAGCGGCCGATGCAGCCATGCCCATCCGCAAGGCTTTCGCCCCCTCACCTGCCTATGACTGGACCGGCCTTTATGTCGGCGGCCATCTCGGTGCCGGCGTTTCCTACCGGGATTGGACGCTGATCGACGGCCGCATATCGGAAGCCGGCGATGCCCTGTTGCTGGGCGGGCAGATCGGCGTGAATTATCAGATCGGGAAGTGGGTGCTCGGCGCGGAAGGCGACGCCTCCTGGGGCAATCTGAAGGATGAGAGCCTGTGCCCGGACGGGAATAATACCTGTTGGACCCGAGAGAATTGGCTGGCTACGGTGACCGGGCGGATCGGGTATGCGTTCGATCCGGCGCTGTTCTACCTCAAGGGCGGCGCCGCGTTCGCCCATGCCGAGTATTTCAAGACGGCCCAGATCCCCTCCGTGCTCGACGAGAGGGCCGATGCGCGCAGAAACGGCTGGACGGCCGGCGCCGGCATGGAATACGCGCTGTGGCGAAGCTGGACGCTCAAGCTCGAATACGATTATCTGGAATTCGGCTCGCGCTCGCTCGCCTTGACCAACATCGCGACCGGGGCATTCGCAGAAACTCTCATGCTGCGGGAAAAAGCGCACGAGGTGAAGCTCGGGCTCAATTATCTCTTCAACACCAGCAACTGGGCACCAGCTCTTCCGCAGAACAGCCAAACGAGCGGGCCCGAGCCCAAACGCGTAGGGTTGGCGGCGCCGCTCGATGCGCCTCCATTCCCGTCCGGGGATTGGCCCCTGGGAGGGAGCCAGCTCATCGGAGTACCGGATACCTCCGTCGGACCACTGATGAAGTGGCTCTACGACGGCCCAAACGGTCAGGCCTGGAAGGACAGCAGGATCAAGATCTACGGCTGGGGCGAGGTGGGCGCCAACGCCAGCACCTCGAACCTGTCGCTCGCGCCGGCGGGCTATCCCATCCGCCCGGACCGGGTCGAGCTCGATCAGCTGGTGTTTCGCATCGAGCGCCTGCCCGACACTGCGCAAAGCGATCACGTCGACTGGGGATTCAATGTCACCAACGTGTACGGGCTCGATTATCGCTACACCATCATGAAAGGGATCTTCAGCGATCAGCTGCTGAACAAGAATCGTACCTATGGCTACGACATGCCCACGTTCTACGGCGAGCTCTATTTCCCCCAAATTGCGCAGGGCATGAATGTGCGAGTCGGGCGGTTTCTTTCGGTCCCCGATATCGAGACGCAGATGGCGCCGGGAAATTATCTCTATACTCACTCGCTGCTCTTCATCTTCGACCCGTTCACGCAGATGGGCGTCGTCAATACCATCAAGCTCAACGACCAATGGCTGGTCCAGTTTGGCGCTCACGGCGGCAACGATGTTGCAGCGTGGGAAAGAGCGGACGCCAAGCTCACGCCCATGGCATGCATCCGCTGGACCTCCAGGGACAACAACGACTCGATCTATCCGTGCGTCAATTCGATCAACAACGGCAAATATGCCTACGACAATATCCAGATGTATGTTGCCACATGGAGTCACAAGTTCAGCGCTTACTGGAACATGCAGACCGAGGCGTATTACACCTACCAGAAGGACGTGCCGAGCGTCTTCGGACCACTCCCGATCGAGCCGAATACCAATGGAGCGGTTTGCCCGTTCCCGCAGGTCAGCTGCTTCGCGCCGGCCTGGGCGATCGTCAATTATCAAAACTTCAAGATCACAAAGGCCGACTTTTTCATCTTGCGCAACGAGTATTTCGACGACACGCGCGGTCAGCGCACGGGGACGCAGACGAAGTATACGACCCACAGCGTCGGCTGGGGCCATTGGTTCAATGCCTGGGGCGAGAATACGGGGCTAGTACGACCGGAGCTGAGATACGAGCACTCGTACAATGCGCCGGCCTATAATTACGGGACCAAGAGGAACCAGCTGACCGTCGCGGCCGATGTGCTCCTGTTCTATTAGTCCCCGGGGTTACGGGCCCTCACCGTCTTCGCGAGGAGGACGAATAGTCGGTGAACCAGGACCCGCGGCTGCTCGCTTTGCTGTATTTGGTCGCCGCGCTGGCAGAGGCGCCGGCTTCCGCACGATGGGAGACGACCAATCCTGCCGACAGCATGATGACTGCTGCTGCGATCGCAATAAGACCCTTGTACATCCCTCACTCCTGCGTCAGTGCTACCAGCACCTTTCCGCCCATCAGGTCTTTGTCTACCCATCAGAAGAGTGATCCAAACTGCATCGAGATGCAAACAAAAATGGGGTGCCGTGAACAAAAAAGATTCGCCAAGGGGTCACGTGATTGCCGGCATTGTGCGACGCAGCAATGCTGACCTAGGAGCCGAACTTGTAGCTCAGGCCCACCCGGCCCTCGACGATGCCGAGGTCATTCCAGTACCAGGTCGTGGTCGTCTGTGCGATCGCCGCCTCGGTGCCGTAGGGGCTTGCGCCGGATACCTTATAATAAAGCCCTTCGGCGCGTGCGATCCAATTGCTGTTTCCTATGGCCCATTCGAGGCCTCCACCCGCAACCCAGCCGAAGTTGTTGGAGTTGAACGCTGCCGCCGAGCAGGTGGGGCAAGGCGCATAGGTGTGCAGTCCGGTGTAGTCGGTATGATTCCACACGACGCCCGCGGTGGCGTAGAGCAGCACGTTCGGCACGACCGCCACGCCAGCGCGCCCACGAATGCTCGCAAGCGATTTCGTTGTCTCCATGAACGTGATGCTGCCAAATCCGATCGGCGTCCCATTCGGAAAAAGGTTTGGCGCCGTCTGCGTGGCGCTGAGCTTGGTCGCGCTCCAATCGCCTTCGATGCCGAACACCCAGCCGCGGGCAACCCCGTAGGTTCCCTCGACGTTGCATCCGGCATGCACGCCGCCGATCACGCCGGACGTGGTGTAGGTCACGCTGCCCGGAGCGGTAAGAACCGTTGCCGCCGGAAGAGTGGCTTCATTCGCATTCTGTCGCGCGCTGGCCTCGCCGATATTTCCCCCGACATAGCAACCGGTCCAGCTGTAAACGGCGACCGTCTCTCGGTAGACCGGCGCCGCCATATCCGCGGCAAAGGAGGGACCTGCCGCCAGCAGGGCGAAACCAACGCCTGTGAACAAAACTTTTTTCATGACACTTCCCATCACAAGCCGAAGCGATAGTTCATGCCGACGCGCAAGATATTAGTGTAATATCTGACGTGCTCGGGAAAGATCACGCCGGCGACGTTGTCGTTGAATATGGCGTGATTGCCGAGATCCGTGTACAGATATTCCACCTTCATGGACCATTTCTGATTGAACATCGCCTCGACGCCGAGGCCGGCGGTCCACCCGACAACCGTGGTCGTGCCCGCACCGAACACACCGCCGGCGGCGGTGTCGCCCTCCTGACCGTTCAGCCAGCCTACCGCCAGGCCGCCGGTAAGGTATGGCAGCACGTTATCCATCGTGATGCCGGCACGCGCCCGGAAGGTCGCGAACGACTCAAGGTTCGAAAAACAGCGAGGGACCGCGCCGCCACAGTTGCCCGACAGCGGATCGGTACCGATGGTATAACCCTTGATCCAAGACCCGGACCCGCCTCAAGTCCAAGCACGACATGATTGAGCTGCAGGTTGTATCCGAGGGTGCCGCCGATCACGGCTCCGTTGGGCTGATAATTATCGCTGGTGAAAGGCCGGGCATCGGTCTGGACCGCATGGCTCCAACCGCTGCCGCCTTGCAGCCCGATATACAACCCGGTCCAATTGTAGATGACGAACGCTGGTTCTTTGGGCGCCGATGTTCTGACCGGCATGTCAGCCGCCATCGCCGGCGCTCCGACCAGCGCAAGTGCGATGCTTCCGGCAACAAGCTTGTTCATCACGCCACCCCCGTCATTTCCCTCGGCTAACTGCGCAGCACGCAGCCTCGTTCGTTACCAGTTCCCCCGGTCAGAAATGCCAGATTATGTCCCCCGCGAACAACCACATGTAATACTTGCTCGTCGGGATCGGCACCGGCGTAGCATTGAAATTACCGTTGAAAGCCGGCGCGTTGTAGGACTTGTAGTAGGTCACTTCCGGACGCATCTCGATCTGCGGGGAGAACCAGTGCTGCCACCCGAGGCCGACGTCGGCAAAGCGGGTCGGCGTGCCGGTGCGCTGCCCCTCCTCGTCGTGATAGTACTCGGTCCGCAGCGAGATATTGTCCAATGGCGTAACCTTGTAGTTCCAGTATGCCAGCGCAGTGACCACCCGCGCCGTGCACGTGATTGCGTTCGGATCGCTGCAGTGTGCGAAGTTCGGCGCGTTGAACTGGATGATCCCCGGAGCAAAGGGATAACCGCCACCGGCGATGATGCCGGCCGGATCGGTTATGTTCAGCACGTTCCTCTGACTGAGCGTGTAGACCTCGAACGCGACGTGGAACTTCTCCGTGAACTTGTGGTACCAGGTCATTCCGTACCACTGAAGATTATTGTAGCCCCACGTCCCGTTGTTGATGGCATCCGCGCAAACGTAGACGTCGTCATAGGCGGTATCGGTCTGATAGCGCACGCAGCCCGTCACCGACGGCCTCGCGCCCGGGTCAGTCGGCATGGTGGTGCCCGGGAACACGACATTCGGGAACGGGTTGGGCACCGTTTGCCCATAGTGCCACAGCGGCGCCTCGGTGCCGACGGTGACGCCCAGCTGCACGAACCAGTTCTTGGTCAACGCCAGCGTGGCCTGCAAGCCCGTATTGGTGTAGTTGTCGAACGTGTAGGCCATGGAATGCGAGTACATGTAATTGTTTGGCGCAAGCTGCGCCTCGATGTCGGGCAACGAGATGAAGCGACCGAAACGCAGCAGCAGTCCGTCGGCGACGAATGGAATGAACATCTCCCCATAGGCCATCGGAAAGTCATAGCCGTTGACCAGATTGTGGTTGAGCAGCTGATAGCTCGCGAGGCCGTAGGAGGTGGTGTAGCGGTAGTTCTCGCCGTACATCGCAGAAAATCGGAAGCCCCAGTCGACGTGGTCTCGCTGCACCGTATCGGGCAGGCGCTCGATGTAGACGACAGCCTGGTCGAGCTGCGCCGTGTCCGGCGTATACATGTAGGACGACGGCCAGTTGCCTCCCGGCTTCACCGTGTTGGTGCTGACGTTGCCGCCGAAATTGACCCAGCCATAGATCTGGATGTGAGCTTCGTTCAGCACCTTGCCGACGGCAGTGTTGGACATCGCCGCCATCAGCGGGCTGTCCACTGAATTGGGCCGGGTCACCCCGATGGAGGTCGCACCGCCATAGGGCCACTCCGTGAATGGATAGGGCGGCGTGCTTTGCGGGGCCGGCGTCCAGTCCTTGCGGCGCCCGGGCGGCGCCGAGGGATCGGGCGGCGCCTCGGCATGGCCCATCTCCAGCGCGTAGTAATTGATGAAACGCGTCCAGAAATCATACCCTATGCGGCTGTCCCAATCCTTCGGATAGGGCGCGACATAGCCCCAGCCGTACGGCGCGGTATACTCATCGGCGGCGTTCGCTGTATGTGATGCAGCCAATGCAATCAGGGACACGCTTGCATATGCAAGCCTTTTGATAACTACGAGGCTCTTCACAATGACCCCCCCGCATTACTCTCGAACGCTCCGACACGACTGCAGACGCTTCCCCAAGCGGTCTGAGGCTCTTCGGCTTCAACGATTAAGCGCGGAGTTAGGGGGTCGGCAATCCGACCGTCTGTGCAGGTGACATTATTTTGGTCGAATATGGCAAAAAGAACTACACTGTGATGTTTGGATCACATCGCTCAGGTGTGTTACGGACGGCAGCGGGGCTACTTTCGACCTGCGTCGTCTGTTGTCACGTTGTTTGGGACAACACGCCCTAGGTGGTTTTGATCGACTCTACTCACCCCGCCCGGTGGTAATCCATCCAGGTGGGGTTCTGATCTTGTCGGCTAATGGTTCGTTTTCAGTTTGTCCAGCTCTGTCCAGACGGCAAGAGCAGCCAAAACAATTATCAGCATCACGTCCAACTGCACGACGAAACAATCCTGCTCAGTGCACGGCTTCGCCGTGAACCGCGAGGTCGAGGCCCTCCTCCTCCACGTCCTTGCTGATCCGCAGCCCGATCACCGCGTCAAGCACGCCAAGAATGATCAGGGACACGATGGCATCATAGGCGAAGACGATGACCACGCCTGCAAGCTGATTGAGCACCTGCATTGCGTTGCCCTCGATGAGGCCGGCCGTACCGCCATAGGCCTCGACTGCGAACACGCCGGTGAGCAGCGCGCCGGCCATGCCGCCGAGCGCATGCACGCCGAAGGCGTCGAGCGCATCGTCGTAGCCGAGCATGTGCTTGAGGCCGGTGCATCCCCAGTAGCAGATCACTGCTGCCGCAGCGCCGATGCACAGGGCGCCGATCGGACCGACAAAGCCGGAGGCAGGGGTGATGGCCACGAGCCCGGCGACCGCGCCGGTGCAGATGCCGACCACCGTCGACTTGCCCCGCGTTGCCCATTCGACCAGCATCCACACGAAGGCCGCCGCTGCCGTCGCCATGTGCGTCACCAACATTGCCATCCCGGCCTGCATGCCGGCGGACACGGCCGATCCGGCGTTGAAGCCGAACCAGCCGACCCAGAGCAGCGAGGCTCCGATGAAGGTGAGCACCATGTTGTGGGCGGGGCCGGTATCCTTGCGCTTGCCGAGGGCTATACACGCCATCAGCCCGGCCACGCCGGAGTTGATGTGCACGACGGTGCCGCCCGCGAAATCGAGCACCTTTCTCCAGGCGTTCGGATTGCTCGACGACAGGAATCCGTCCGGACCCCATACCCAATGCGCCACAGGCGCGTAGACGAGGACCGCCCACAGCCCGATGAACCACAACATCGCCGAGAACTTCATCCGCTCGGCAAAAGCGCCGGCGATAAGCGCCGGCGTGATGACGGCGAAGGTGAGCTGAAAACAGATGTAGACGGTCTCGGGAATGGTCGGAGCAAGCGGATTGGGATTGCCTATGCCCTTCGCGATGTCGCTCACGATCCCCTGGAGGAAGGCACGATCAAGCCCGCCGATGAATGCGTTGCCTGCTCGGAAGGCCAGACTGTAGGTGCAGATCAGCCACAGGATGCTGACGAGACAGGTGATGGCGAAGCTGGTCATGACAGTGTCGCCGACGTTCTTCTTGCGCACCATGCCGCCGTAGAACAGGCCGAGCCCGGGCAGGGTCATCATCAGCACCAGCGCGACGGAGGTGAGCATCCAGGCCGTATCGCCGGAGCTGGGAGTGCAATTCGTGAGAACTGCCAGTGTCGGATCGGAATTGCCGGCGCAGGCGGGAGGAGCGGCCTCGGACTGCGGCGCGGACGCAGCCTGAGGCTCCGCGGCGTGGGACCGATCTACGGCCGCCGTTCCGATGAACAGGGCGAAGACGATCGTTGCCATCGCCAGGAGAGAAAGCGCGGCGCCAAGTCGATTGCTGAATGTCATGATCCCTTCCCGTGGACTACACGAGCCCGCTCCGTCCTACAGTGCTGCGGCATTGGTCTCGGCCGTTCGGATGCGCACCGCGCTGTCCAGATCCATAACAAAGATCTTTCCGTCGCCGATGTGTCCCGTCTTTGCGGACTTGGCGATGACATCGATGGTCTTCTCGACCAGCTCGCTCGGCACCGCGACTTCAATCTTGATCTTGGGCAGCAGCGTCGCCGCATATTCAACGCCGCGATACATTTCGGTGAAGCCTTTCTGCCGGCCATGACCCTTCACTTCGATCGCCGTCATTCCGGTCACGCCAATCCCGAGAAGGGCTTCGCGTACCTCATTGAGCTTGAACGGCTTGATCACGGCAACGATCAGCTTCATGCGGGCACCCTCGATAGGCTCAGCCGTGAAGGCGTGCAGATTTTGCTGCATCCTCGGCGCAATTTCCGCCGCCCGGCCGTGCCACCGGGCTTACAATCAAACCGCGTGCCATTTCCTGTTGGACTGGGGAAGTCGCTGCAATTCCAGGCAGTTGCGGCAACCGCTCCCAGGCCGGCGCACAAAACGCAATCAATGTGCTCAGAACTTCAGCAGCATTCGAAATTCGGCCGGGCCGCGCCTGCAGCACCGGGGCTCACCCGCCGGTTGTGCCCACGCGGCCTTAATTCCTTTATGCCGCACTTATGGGAGAGCGCCGGCGCCGGCATCGAATTCTTATGCAAGGACGATCATATTGTCCCCGCACGACCCGCTTTGAGCGCGGGCTGGGGGCGCTCGCAAACCGCGGCTGCAAAAATCGGCCATGACCAAGAAACCGAGCCTTACCTCCGCCCAGATCAGGGCAGCGCGCGCTCTCCTGAACTGGTCCGCGCGTCACCTCTCGGAGGAATCGGGCGTCTCGCAATCGACAATCCATCGCGCCGAAAGCGCAAGAGGCTGTCCGAGCACGCACGAGCAAAGTCTGGCAGCGATCAAGAGAGCGCTGGAAGGATCCGGGGTTGATTTTCTGGACTGTTCCGGCGTGCGGCTGCGGCCGGAAGACGGCAGCGAAGACAACGGCACCGGCGATCGACTGACAGATGACGCCGGCACAGTACGGGCGCGATGGGCGGCCGGCTAATCTTAGAGCATTTTTCAATTGCGTTGAATCGCAGGTAAAAAGTTAGCGCACGTGGTGCCAAGCCCGGCCATGACGAGCTCAACATGCTTATTTCGTCTTTATATCTGCGCCTTTGCTGCCATCTCGAATCTATATCCGTTGATGATCTATTTATTGCGCAAAGGAGAACTCAGATGACGCAGCAATCCTCAAGGCTCAGTTCCGTTCTGGGGACTGCCGCTGCAAACGCCTGGACGGCTCTTGCCGGGAGCTGTTCTGCCGTTGTTGCCTTTGCTCTGGGAGTGCGGCCGCAGACTTATCGACCCGAAGCCTATTATATGCGCGGCCCCGGCCCGAAATGGCGGGAGAAGCATGCGCAGCTGCGCGATAGTTTTCGTTGACCGCGACTACAGGGCTTCCATCTTTTTCGCAAGAAGATGCATGCGCGGGTCAAAGCCCGCGCATGACGCGGGGAGCTGTTATCAGGCGGCCGCAGCTTTGGGCGCGGGGTCGCGCCGGCACGCGGCAACGCCGCAACCCGCTGGAGAACGCGTACCGACCTCGATCTGAAAGCCGGATCTTTCAAGCACGGATTGCAGCCTTCCGCCGCCTGCCCGTTCATGGGCGTCGATCCACACGACCAGGACCGATGACGGCGCGAGGAAATGCACGAGCCAATCCAACGTGGCCGCAAGAGCCCTGACCGAACGCCCTCGCCAGTCAATGAGCGCAACATCGTACTGCCCGCGCGGCGCTCCACAGCTCGCAATGGTTTCGACCCGATAGTAGCCGCGCTGGTGCAGCCCCGTCATGAGCGCGGCATTTCCGGAGCCCGCGATAAGGATGCGATGCTGCCTGGAGCAGCGGGCGAGGTCGAGCACGCAATCGACCACGGTCTCGTCGGCGGGTAGCGAGCTGCGCGGCGCGCTCGGTTGCTCTGCGTGTTGATGCAGATGAGCCATGAGGATCACGCAACCCGCTGCAGCGGAGGAGCCGTATTGAGCGCCGCTTGTTGCACCTGCGCCCGGGGCCTGGCGCTCATATCAAGCTCGATGATTCCGGGGACCATGATGACGGCCTGCGGCCGATTACCATTCTCGAACATCGCGAATTTCAACGCGTCGGCACGTTTCGCAAACAAGCCGCCGCAAAGGCCTTGCTGGTCCTGGGCGACCCAGTTGCCGCGGCTGTCCCGGCCGACACGGAACAGACGCCGCAGCGACGGCGAGCGTGTAGAGGGAGGTTCCGATTCAACCATGACACTCCTCCTTGTCCTTGCGACTGCGCAATATGCTCATGTGCTCATATAGATTCGAGAGGAACGCCGAGACGATCGCATATGGACGGCATAAGAGATGCAGCCTGCAATTTCCTGGAAACGTTTGGCGCATTGCCGTACCCGGCACTGACGTGGACGGCGGGCGCGCAGTCAATCCGTATGCTTGCCGTCAAGCAATTGCGCGCCGCGCACTGAATTTCCCACTGAATTTGCCACTGAATTTGCCACTGAATTTGTCTTGGCCACCCAGGTCCGCACCGCAGGCAGCACTTCCGGCAGGAGCTTCCCGACCTGCTCCTTGCTCATGCCCGGGCGGATACGAGGGTCATAAAGTATGTTGAGAAGGTATTGGTCATAGATATCGAAGAAGCCCATCTGAACGTCATCGTTGAACATGGTCCAGGGCACTGACGAATCGTCGTTGATTGGTCCCAGCGCCTGCAGCATCTCCTCGTAGGCGCAGTCATAAAACGTAAACTCCCCCGCATCGACCGGCAGTATCACTTCGGCACGACGAATGCGATACTGTTGATCCTTGCCGAAACCGGACAGGCATTGCGGATCGAGGGAGCGCTGGATCCGCTTTGCATGATCGAGCCCAAAGATGCGGCGAATTGTCCGCTGCAGGTCGCGCTCGCGCACAAGAGTCACGATCAGGTTTGCTGCGTGGACATTGTCAGTCAGGCTCAGATCGAGATGGTTTACCCGGGCGCGAATGTCGGCTGCGACGTTTGCCAGCTCCACGCGCCGATCAGGCTCACCCAGATTGTCGAAGAACACCCGAACCGGCTCGTCAAATCTGCGTATGCGCTCGACCCGGCGTCCCAGCTGCAATTCGGCACCGAAGGCGATCTTGAAAAAGCCGTCGGTAATTTCCCGGTCGGTGAATTCCGCTCGCTCCAAGCTGCGCCGATTGCTGATCTCCGGACTCTCTGCCCAAACCGGCTGAGTGAGGCTGCCGAACAGCACCACGATTGTTGCAGCACCGATTGCAGCCAACCACGCCCGCGGGCGCAGCTTGATCGCCGATTGCTCCCACCCGCAGGGTAGACTTGGGAGTCCGTAAATGAGGTCGCGCATCTTCTGACCTTGTTTTGTTTTAAAGCCGCCTCAGGAAGAAAAATGCTCACTAGCCCTATAAAGCCGGCAGCGGTCTTAACCGCATGGATGGCATTGAAGAGAATCTTGAAGACCTGATGGAGAATGGCGACCATGCCATATGAATTCGAGATGGAAAGAAAACCGCTGTTATAAGCAAGCCATAAGCGCGCGCCTCATCTGCTCGAAGCATCGCCTGTCCATTTGGTGGGCACGGCGGCGCAAGATTAGCAATGCGCTGGAGCATGGGGTTGGGCGCGCCTTTGCCCAGCCTACGGGTCTATTCGAGCGGAACCGGCATTAGCGCCGCAGCAAGCCCGAGATGACGGCGGCTGCGACCAGCAGCAACAGGATCGGGATCCAAAACAGGACCGCGCCGAGCAGCAGCATGAGGATCACGGCTGCTGCAATTGCGATCGCGAGCGCCAGCATGATGAGGCCGAATGGTCCCAATCGTGCGGTGTAGACACGCTGGGTCGCGCGGACGTCGACGAACGGGTGCGGCCCGTCGAACCGGTGCGCTGCCCTGGTTGATCGTGGCTCCCGCTCACCCGGTAAGATAATCTCGGGTTCCGGGCGGGAGTTTTGGCGCGGGTTCATAAGCAAGATGTAAGGTCGGCGCTGCAAGCCGACAAGGCGGTATCAGGCGGCGAGTATGTTGCCGCCCTGCCTTGATACAGGTCAAAACAAGGGTGCCGGAACTTTGCAAAATCCGGATTGCCAAGCCAGTACATCAAGGCGCAGGCTCCACAGACCAGAACAGTCATCATGAGCAAACGCGGCCGGACAAGAACATGGCGCTCCTGACTACCCGCCGGGCGTGGGGGCGAGGCGCGGTCGTTGCGCTCCTGATCGCCGTTATCTTTCTCGCCGCATGCCTCATATTCCTTGGCAGCACAGTCGACTTCCTAGTGGATTGGCTTTGGTTCTCGTCGGTCGGCTATTTGAGCGTGTTTTGGACGGTCATCATCGCCAAAGCCGAAGTCTTTCTTGCAGTTTTTGTGGCTACCGCAATCGTCTTGTGGATCAATGGGGCGGTTGCATTGCGTTGCGCCCGCGGCTCGCCGATTGACCGTCGCATCGATCTCATATGGCGGGGCGCCGGAACGGCGAGCTTACCGGACATCTTGGACTTCATGCGCGACCGGCTGCCGTGGGGCCCGGTGATTGCCGGCGGCGCGATAGTTCTCGCTACGCTTGTCGCCTGGGGAGAATTGCACAACTGGGCAGTTGTCCTGCGCTTTCTCTACCAGGTGCCGTTTGGCGCAAACGATCCGCTCTTTGGCAAGGACATTGGATTTTATCTTTTTACCCTGCCTGCCTATGTGGCCATAAAGAACTGGATGCTGATTACCGTCTTCCTGAGCGCAGCCTTGGCTGGAGCGGTGTATTGGGTTCACGCCCACATCGAGTACCACGCCCAGCATCGCTGGATCTCACCGGCAGCGATCGCGCACGGCTCGGTGCTCCTCGGCCTGTTCTTCGCAATCAAGGCCTGGTCCTATGGGCTTGACCGTTATCTACTGCTCTACGGCGACAATGGGGTCGTTGTCGGCGCAGGCTACACCGACGTCCACGTTCAACTGCCGGTTCTTTGGTTGCTGGTCGCGCTCGCCGTCATCGCAGCCTTCGTCTGCCTCACCAACCTGAGGGTGCGCACCTACAAGCTCCCGCTGCTCGCAGCCATCGGTCTATTCGGGACCTCCTTCGTGCTGGCGGAAATCATGCCTGCCCTGGTCCAGCGCGTATATGTAAAGCCCAGCGAGCTGCAGCTCGAAACGCCGTACATCCGGCGCAACATCACCTCGACGCAACAGGCCTACGATCTTCATCGCATCGCGGTGGAAGCCTTCCCGGCGGAACAGAGCCTCACGGCAAAGACGCTGGAAGCCAACCGGGCCACCATCGACAATATCCGGCTGTGGGACTGGCAGCCGCTGATGGACACCTACAGTCAGATGCAGGAGATCAGGACCTATTACCGGTTCCATGATGTGGATGTCGATCGCTATTGGCTGGACGGCTCCTATCAGGCGGTGATGCTGTCGGCGCGCGAGCTGAAATCTTCGCTGTTGCCGCCGAATGCGCAGACCTGGGTGAACCGTCACCTGCTGTTTACCCACGGCAACGGTGCGGTGATGAGTCCCGTCACCCGCAAGAGTTCCGAGGGGCTGCCGATCTTCTACCTGCGCGACATCCCTCCCGTCGCCTCGGGCGGGCCTCAAATCAGCGAGCCGCGCATCTATTATGCGGAAGAAACCGACAGCTACATCGTTGTGAAAGGGAGCACGCCGGAGTTCGACTATCCCAAGGGCAAGGACAACATCTACGCGTTCTACACGGGAACGGGCGGCATCCCCGTCGGCAGTCTCGCGCGCAAAGCTCTATTCGCCTGGCACTTCAGCGACGTGAACCTGCTGCTCACGCAGTATATCACACCCGCGAGCCGGATCATGATCCGCCGCAATATCCAGGAACGCGTCGGCACGATCGCTTCGTTCCTCGCGCTCGACCATGATCCCTATCTCGTCATCGCCGACGGACGACTGTTCTGGATGCAGGACGCTTACACGACCAGCAGCTACTTTCCCTATGCCCAGCCGTCGCCCGGCGGCAGCCTCAACTACATCCGCAACTCGGTTAAGGTGGTGATCGACAGCTACAACGGCACCGTCGACCTCTATCTCGTGGACACGGCCGATCCGATCGCGGCCACCTACCAGCGGATCTTCCCGGGGATATTCAAGCCGCTGTCCGCGATGCCTGCCGACCTGCAGCGACACATTCGTTACCCCGAGGACCTCTTTCGCCTCCAGGCGCAGATGTATCGCGCATATCACATGGACAGCCCGGAAGTTTTCTACAATCGCGAAGACCTCTGGCAGTTTCCGCGCCAGCCCGAGGGCGGGGAAAACGCGGTGATGGTGCCCTACTACATCATCATGCGATTGCCCGGAGAGGCGAATGCCCAGTTCTTTCTCATGCTGCCGATGGTGCCGAGCCAGCGGCAGAACATGATCGCATGGCTTGCAGCGCGTTGCGACCCGCCGAACTACGGCAAGCTGATCGTGTACGAGTTTCCCAAGGACAAGCTCGTCTATGGACCATTCCAGATCGAGGCGCGTATCAATCAGAACACGGACATCTCGCAGCAACTCTCGCTGTGGAACCAGTTGGGATCGCGGGTGATCCGCGGCAACATTCTCGTGATCCCGATCGAGAACTCGATCCTCTACGTCTCGCCGCTCTACCTGCGCGCAGAGCAGGGCCAGCTGCCGGAGCTCAAGCGCGTGATCGCAGCCTACGGCGACCAGGTGGTGATGAAGGAGACGCTGGGCGCGGCATTGCAGGCGTTGTTCTCGGAAGGCGGTGCCGGGACGGTTACTACGACGAGCGTTCCAACCGGAGCACCTGCAGGAACCGCAACGGCAGATGCGGCACGCAAGGCTCTCGATCGGTATAACCAGGCGCTCGAACGCTTGAAGTCCGGGGATTGGACGGGGTTCGGGACGGAGCTGGACGCCCTCCGCGACCTGCTGCAGCAGATGAGCAGCCAGGGCACGAGCGGGAAATAAGAGACGGGTGATGCAGATATGCGAGAGATCCTTATCGAGACCCGCGAGCTCTGAAGGCTGAGAGCAGATGCGACAGCATCCAACTGAGGGGCACGCATGAGCATCCGCAAAATTCTGATTGCCGTTGACGACCAACCTCTTTCGGTGCGCGCAGCGGAGGGGCGCCGAGCTTGCGCAGGCGGTTGGCGGTGAAGTGGCGCTCATCCATGTCAACGCCGAGGGCTATCCCGGAGATACGGGAATCTCGCCACAGCGGCAGCGTCGCTGAGGGCGTCATGCGCAACGCGCCATGCCCCGTGCTGGTGGTGCGCGCACCGAACTGACACATGATGTTCGGGCGCGTTACGGCGAGGCGTGATCACCGGTGCGACACGCTCGGTCTGCTCCCTCTCCCCGTAGGCCGGGCTCCCCGCAACGCTCGCGTTGCGGGGTGGCCTAACGGGGAGAGGGAGCTCGACCGACTCTGCGATGTATTAAGGCGCTCAGGCGTCTATTTGAGTGTCGCGGAAAAGTCTGCAATACGCTGCGGCTTGTTTGCAACTCGCAACGCGAAGGAGTTTGCTCATGAGACCCGAACACGCCGCGCGGCGAACCATCATCCGCGAATGGATGTCGCTTCCGCGCGATAAACGGCAAACTCCGGAGCAGACCGCCACGTTCGCTCAGAAAGCAATCGAAAAGCATCAGGTCCGTTGCAGCGGAGATCCCTACCAGAGGGTCATGGTCTGGCTGTTGCCGCGAACAGGAAAGCCATGATCGCCAGGACATGACCGACGCGCGTCCGTGGCCGAGATCACCGGCTATCTCGCTCCCGCTGGTTTCATTGCCGAGCTCCGGCAGGAGCCGGACGCGGCTGCGCTCGCAACCTACGGGCGCCTCGTGCTGGCAACCGGCCCAGCCATTGCCCCGGCCTGGGTCGCCTCTTGCGGCATGCGACGACACCGTCACCATCGCGGGCTCGGGGCAGGTCCAATCGCTCAATGTGGCGGCGACGGCCGCAATCCTGCTGCATGCCTGGGCAAGGTAGCGCATTCTCGGGTCGGCAAAGCCCAACGGCCATCTTTATGGGATTCCTATAGCCGGTCAGGCGGATTCCTCTCGAAAACATATGTCCGCGATGGCACGTAACCGCGGCCTGAAACGGATGAGCTTTCTCCCCGTTTGATCTTCATCAATAGTTTCGCTCTGCGCGCATGGTTGTTGATGCTGCACAATGCTTCGCAGGAAGGCTCTCATGTTGGACGTGATCATGATCGGCGTAGCAATCGGGTTTTTTGCGCTGTCGGTCGGCTACACTTTCGCGTGCGATCGGCTGTGAGGAGGCGGCGATGATCTTTGACTATTCGCTCGCAGCGATCGTCACGGCGGGCCTCATGATTTATCTCACCTATGCTCTGCTGCGGCCTGAGCGATTCTGAAGGGATCATCACGGTGACCGTCATCGGCTGGCTGCAGATCCTGCTTTACTGCGCGATCATCGTTGCAATCGTACCGTTCCTCGGCGCCTACATGACGCGCGTTTTCAACGGCGAGCGGACGTTTCTCTCACCGGTTTTGCGGCCGGTAGAGGCGGCGCTTTATCGGACGGGTGGAGTCGATCCGCGCAGCGAGCAGAGTTGCGTGAGCTACACCATTGGCATGCTGCTGTTTCATGTCGGCGGGTTTGCGATCCTGTACGCTTTGATGCGCCTGCAGGCCCTGCTTCCCTTCAACCCCGCGGATCAGTCCGCGGTCGCGCCCGATCTTTCTTTCAATACCGCAGTCAGCTTCATCACCAATACCAACTGGCAGAACTACGGCGGCGAAAGCACGATGTCCTATCTCGTGCAGATGCTTGGCCTCACGCATCAGAACTTTCTATCCGCCGCGACCGGCATCTGCCTCGCAGTTGCGTTGATTCGCGGCTTCGCGCGCGCTTCGGCGCAAACGGTGGGCAATTTCTGGGTCGATATCACGCGCTGCACGCTCTACATCCTGCTGCCGATCTGCATCGTGTATGCATTGTTCCTGGTATGGCAGGGGATGCCGCAGACGCTCGGCCCCTACATCGATGCGACAACCCTCGAGGGCGGCAAGCAGACCATTGCGGTCGGCCCGGTCGCCTCACAGGTCGCAATCAAGATGCTCGGCACCAACGGCGGCGGCTTCTTCAACGCCAACGCGTCGCATCCGTTTGAGAACCCGACCGCGCTGTCGAATTTCATGCAGATGCTATCGATCTTTGCGATCGGTGCAGCTCTCACCAATGTTTTCGGCCGCATGGTCGGCAACCAGCGCCAGGGCTGGGCCATTCTGGCTGTCATGGGCGTCCTGTTCATCGCCGGAGTCACGGTTTGCTACTGGGCTGAAGCCCACGGCAACGACGCTTTCACGGCGCTCGGGCTGACCGGCGGCAATATGGAAGGCAAGGAAGTCCGTTTCGGGATCCCGGCATCTGCACTGTTTGCCGTGATCACGACGGCAGCCTCGTGCGGGGCGGTCAACGCCATGCATGACTCCTTCACGGCGCTCGGGGGCATGATCCCGCTGATCAACATCCAGCTCGGCGAGATAATCGTCGGCGGTGTCGGCGCCGGCATGTACGGCATGCTGCTCTTCATCATCATCTCGATCTTTGTTGCCGGCCTGATGGTGGGGCGAACGCCGGAATATGTCGGCAAGAAGATCGAGGCCAAGGAGGTCAAGATGGCGATGCTTGCGATCCTGATCCTGCCGCTGATGTATCTCGGGTGGACTGCGGTCGCAGTTGTGATGCCCTCAGCAGTGGCCGCGACCGCAAACCCGGGACCGCACGGCTTCACCGAGATCCTCTATGCCTACACCTCGCAGACCGGCAACAACGGCTCGGCCTTCGCGGGACTCTCAGGAAACACCCTGTTCTACAATGTCACGGGGGCAATCGCGATGCTGGTGGGGCGGTTCTGGATGATCATTCCGGCCATGGCCATTGCCGGCTCCCTTGCTGCGAAGAAATCTGTCCCAGCATCTGCCGGCACCTTTCCCACCACCGGCGGCCTCTTCGTTGGGCTGGTCGTTGGAGTGATCATGATCATCGGCGGGCTGACCTTCTTTCCGGCGCTCGCGCTTGGGCCCATCGTCGAGCAGATTGCCATGACGACCGGCACGCTGTTTGCGCCGAATTGATCCGGAGCCAGTCCATGGAAACCGTTCACGTGCGCAGACGCGGGCCTGTCTCGGCCATGGTCGATCCCAAGATCGTGGTGCCGGCAATCGGCGCAGCGTTTGTGAAGCTCGACCCGCGGACCCTGAGCAAGAATCCGATCATGTTCGTGCTCGAGATCGTGACCCTGCTCACCACGGTCATCTTGATCCGCGATCTCGTGCGCGGCGGAGAACACGTTTTCTTTGAATTTCAGATCATCCTCTGGCTGTGGTTCACGGTGCTGTTCGCGAACTTGGCCGAAGCCGTTGCCGAAGGCCGCGGCAAGGCCCAGGCGGATGCGCTCCGGCGCACGCGCACCGAGACAACTGCCAAGGTCCTCACTGGATCGGACCGCACCAACTACAAGATCGTGCCTGCGCCAGAGCTCAGGGTCGGCGACGTGGTTCTGGTCGAGGCCGGTGATACGATCCCCTCGGACGGCGAAGTCATCGAAGGGATTGCCTCCGTCAACGAGGCCGCGATCACAGGGGAATCGGCGCCGGTCATTCGCGAATCCGGCGGCGACCGATCGGCAGTGACCGGCGGCACGCAGGTGCTCTCCGACTGGATCCGGGTGCGTATTACCGCCGCGCCCGGCTCGACCTTTCTCGACCGCATGATCAAGCTGGTGGAGGGCGCCGAGCGCCAGAAGACACCCAACGAGATCGCGCTCAACATTCTTCTGGTCGGGCTTACCATCATCTTCGTATTCGCGACGGCGACCATTCCGAGCTACGTCACCTATGCGCAAGGCACCATCTCGGTGGTGATCCTGGTTGCGCTGTTTGTGACGCTCATTCCGACCACGATCGGCGCGCTCCTTTCCGCGATCGGTATTGCGGGTATGGACCGGCTCGTGCGCTTCAACGTGCTCGCGATGTCGGGCCGTGCGGTGGAAGCAGCGGGTGACGTCGATACGCTCCTGCTCGACAAGACCGGGACCATCACGCTCGGCAACCGCCAGGCAACCGAGCTCAGGCCTATTGCCGGGGTCAACGAGCAGGACCTCGCGGACGCAGCACAGCTCGCCTCGCTTGCCGATGAGACACCCGAGGGACGCTCGATCGTTGTGCTCGCCAAGGAGAAATACGGAATCCGCGGCCGCGATCTCGTCGAGATGCGTGCCACCTTCATTCCGTTCACGGCGCAAAGCCGCATGAGCGGCGTGATGGTGGGCTCTTCCTGGGTGCGCAAAGGGGCGGTCGAGGCGGTGATCAATTATCTCAACACGCCCACCGCTGCGGTGATGCCAACCGGCGCAGTCCGCTCGCTGCACCCGGTCGTGAGCACCGATGCGGTACGCGAGATTCAATTGATTGCCGAGGAGATCGCGAAGTCGGGCGGCACACCGCTGGCCGTGGCCAAGGACGGTCGCCTGCTCGGCATCGTCCAGCTCAAGGATATCGTGAAGGGAGGGATACGCGAGCGGTTCGCCGAGCTACGGCGCATGGGCATCCGCACCATCATGATCACCGGCGACAATCCGATGACCGCAGCTGCCATTGCGGCGGAAGCAGGGGTCGATGACTTCCTCGCCCAGGCAACGCCGGAGCAGAAGCTCAAGCTCATCCGCGAGGAGCAGGCCAAAGGCAAGCTCGTCGCCATGTGCGGCGACGGCACCAATGATGCGCCGGCCCTGGCTCAGGCCGATGTCGGCGTTGCCATGAATACCGGCACGGTGGCGGCACGCGAAGCCGGCAACATGGTCGACCTGGACTCCAATCCGACCAAGCTGATCGAGGTCGTGGAGATCGGAAAGCAGCTGCTGATGACCCGCGGCGCCTTGACCACGTTCTCGATAGCGAATGACGTGGCCAAATATTTCGCGATCATTCCGGCAATGTTCGTCGCTTTCTATCCGCAGCTGCAAGCGCTCAATATCATGAACCTGTCCACCCCGCAGAGCGCGATCCTCTCCGCAATCATATTCAATGCGCTCATCATCATTGCGCTCATCCCGCTCGCTCTCAAGGGTGTGCGTTACCGGGCAATCGGCGCAGCGGCGCTGCTGCGGCGCAATCTCCTGATCTACGGGGCGGGCGGCATCGCCCTGCCGTTCATCGCCATCAAGGCGATCGACGTCGTGGTTACCGCCCTGCACCTCGCCTGAGGAACAAGAGGCTATGCTGAGAGAACTCCGCCCTGCAATCGTGCTCGTTGTCGCCCTGACGCTCATTACCGGCATCGCTTACCCCTTTGCCATGACCGGGATTGCGCGCGTGCTCTTTCCAGCCCAGTCCCAAGGCAGCCTGATCGAGCAGAACGGCAGGATCATTGGATCGGCGCTGATCGGTCAGGAATTCCAGAGCGACCGTTATTTTCATGGCCGTCCCTCGGCTACCGTCGCACCCGATCCCAACGACCCGACCAAAACTGTCCCTGCCCCCTACAACGCGGCAAATTCCGGCGGATCCAATCTCGGCCCGACCAACAAATCGCTCGTTGAGCGGGTTCAGGGAGACGTGGACAGGCTGAAACAGGAAAACTCCTCCTCTGAGGTTCCCATCGACCTGGTGACGACGTCCGGCAGCGGTCTCGACCCGAATATCTCTCCCGACGCGGCACTTTTTCAGGTGCCTCGCGTTGCGAAAGCACGCAATATGTCCGAAGATAGCGTGCGCCGGCTCGTGAATGAGTCCGTGGAGGGCCGCACCCTCGGCATCCTGGGCGAGCCGCGAGTCAATGTGCTCGCGCTCAATCTGGCGCTCGATCGTGCGGCAGCCCGCTAAAATGAGTCCTGATGGCGGATCAGCGCCGCGACCCTGACCAGCGACCGTCCCCCGACGCCCTGCTCGAAGCAGCCCGGCGCGAAGACAGCCCAGCTGGCCGGCTCAAGATTTTTGTCGGGGCCGCACCCGGAGTAGGCAAGACCTACGAGATGCTGCAACAGGCCCGCGCCCGCAAGCTCGACGGCTATGACGTGGCGGTCGGCGTGGTGGAAACCCACGGCCGCAAGGAAACCCAGGCTCTGCTGGAAGGGCTCGAGGTCATTCCTCGCCGCCGGCTCGAATACAAGGGGCAGGCGCTGGACGAGATGGACCTCGATGCCGTCATAGCGCGGCACCCGCAAATCGTCCTGGTCGACGAGCTCGCCCACACCAACGCGCCGGGGAGCCGCCATCCCAAGCGCTATCTGGACGTCCAGGAGCTGCTCAACCACGGAATCAACGTCTACACCACGGTGAACATCCAGCACATCGAAAGTCTCAACGATGTGGTGGCGCAGATCACGCATGTGCGGGTGCGCGAGACCGTCCCGGACTCGGTGTTCGACCGCGCCGACGCAATCGAGCTCGTCGACATCACCCCGGACGACCTGATTGAGCGGCTCAAGGAGGGCAAAGTCTACGTCCCCAAGCAGGCCGAGCGTGCGCTGGAGCATTATTTCTCGCCCGGAAACCTGACCGCCCTGCGCGAGCTTGCGCTTCGCACAACGGCGGAACGCGTGGACGAGCAGCTGCTCACCCACATGCAGGCTCATGCCATCCCGGGACCGTGGGCCGCGGGCGAGCGCATTCTGGTCTGCATCAGCGAGGATCCCAGGGGGGTGGGGCTCGTACGCTATGCCAAGCGCCTGGCCGACCGGCTGCATGCCCCGTTCATCGTGCTTTACGTCGAGACCCGGCGCAGCCTGCAGCTTACCGAGATTGAGCGCGACCGCATCGCCGACACGCTGCGGCTGGCGGAGGCGCTTGGCGGCGAGGCGCTGAGCGTACCGGGAAGCGTGCACAGCATTGCCGATGATGTGGTGAGCTTCGCGCACGCAAACAATGTCACTCAGATCATCATCGGAAAATCCACCCGGTCACGCTGGTTCGAGATTCTGCACGGCTCGGTAGTGCATGAGCTGGTGCGGAAGTCCGGCAGCATCAGCGTCCACGTCATCGCGGGCGAGGAGCTCGCGGGCGAGCCGATTCCGAAGAAAACGATCCGAACCGCCGAGCACCAGGAGGCATTCAACCTTGCGCCCTATGGCGCTGCGCTCGCGTCTGTTGCTGTCGCGTTGGGTATCAGCGAGGTCATGTGGCAGTGGATCGGGATTGAAAATGTTGATCTCGTTTTCCTCACTGCAATCGTCGTCGTGGCGGTGCGCTTCGGCCTCTGGCCTTCACTCTTTGCCAGTATCGCCTCCTCGCTCTGTTACAACTTCTTCTTTTTGCCGCCTATCTACACCTTTACGATTACGGACCCGACAAATGTCGCCGCTTTCCTGTTTTACACGATTACGGCCATCATCGTCTCCAACGTTGCATCACGCGCGCGCTCCCATGCAATTGTCGTCATGGGGCGCGCGCGAAACACCGAGCAGCTTTACGCATTCAGCCGCAAGCTCGCGGGTGTGGTGACGCTCGATGACCTTCTGTGGGCCACCGCGTACCAGATTGCGTTGATGTTGAAGGTGCACGTAGTGCTGCTGTTGCCGGAAGAGGGCTCGATTGCGGTCAAGGTCGGCTATCCGCCGGAGGATAGCCTCGACCAGGCGGATCTGGCGGCCGCCAAATGGGCATGGGAGAACAACAGAGCGGCGGGCCGCGGCTCGGAGACGCTCCCCGGCGCAAAGCGCTTGTTCTTGCCCATGCGCACCGGCCGCGGCGCCATTGGAATCGTCGGAATCGACAGCGACAAGCCTGGCCCCCTGCTCACTCCCGATCAGCGCCGGCTGCTGGACGCGCTGATGGATCAGGCTGCGCTCGCGATCGAGCGGGTTCGCCTGGTCGAGGACATGGAACGCGTCAAGCGGACGATGGAGACGGAACGCTTGCGTTCTGCGCTGCTCACTTCCATCTCGCACGATCTCAAGACGCCGCTTGCCGCCGTCCTCGGCGCGGCAGGCACGTTGCGCAGCCTGTCAAACGTGCTCGATGAGCAGGCCAAGGCCGATCTTGTTGCTACCATCATCGATGAGTCCGAGCGACTCAACCGTTTCATCGCCAACCTGCTCGACATGACGAAGCTGGAATCCGGCGCAGTCGTTCCCAATGCGGCTCTGCACGATCTGGGCGAAGTGGTAGGCAGCGCGCGCGCGCGCGCAAGCAAGATACTCGCGCACCATCGCATCGAGGTGGAGCTCGCCGACGACCTGCCCATGGTGGAGATCGACCCCGTTTTGTTCGAGCAAGTGCTGTTCAATCTGTTAGACAACGCCGCCAAATACGCGCAACCCGCAACGACTATCCGCATCCAGAGCTGGCGCGATCGAGAGTCCGTCATCCTGCAGATCCTGGACGAGGGCGATGGTATCCCACCGGACGATCTGGAGCACATCTTCGACAAGTTCTATCGAGCGCGCAAAACCGACCAGGTGCGCGCGGGGACCGGGCTCGGGCTCGCCATCTCTCGCGGCTTCATCGAAGCGATGCGGGGCACGATCTGGAGCGGCAACAGAACCGATCGGAGCGGCGCGATCTTCACCATCCGACTGCCGATCCCGGCAGCGGCCAGATCGTTGGATACCGCCGCATGAGCGCTGCTCCGGTCCGGGTCCTGATCGTCGATGACGAGCCGCCGATCCGCAAGCTGCTGCGCATGGGGCTCGCCGCCCAAGGCTATCACGTCCTGGAAGCGCCCGATGGCGGAACCGCGCTCGACCTGATGACGCAAAAGCCCGATCTGGTCATTCTCGATCTCGGCCTGCCGGACATGCAGGGCTTCGACCTGCTACGCGCCATCCGCGCGCATAACGAGCGTGTCCCCATCGTGGTGCTTTCGAGCCGCGACGATGAGGCCGCAAAGGTTGAGGCGCTGGATATGGGCGCAGACGACTACGTAACAAAGCCGTTCGGCACCGACGAGCTGCTTGCCCGCATGCGGGCGGCGCTGCGGCATCAGCTTCAGGTTCAGGGCGAGCGCCCGATCTTTCACACCGGCGACCTTTCGGTCGATCTCGTGCGCCGCATCGTGAAAGTCGGGGAGAAGGAAGTGAAGCTCTCCCCCAAAGAGTATGATCTATTGCGGCTGCTCGTCGCGCATGCGGGTAAGGTTCTCACCCACAAGTTTCTGCTGCGAAAGCTCTGGGACGATTTGACCGACGCGCAGTATCTGCGCGTGTATGTACGGCAACTGCGGCAAAAGATCGAGGCCGATCCGGAGCGTCCGCAATACATCCTGACCGAGACGGGCATCGGCTATCGCTTGCGCGCACCCAGCTGATCCCGTTTCCATCAGAGTCATCTTCACTGCGACTCTGACGTTTGAATCTCAACGGATTTGCGTTCGGCTTCAGCGGCGCATGCAAGCCATGCTTCGGCGATCTCAAGGAGCGCTGCGCGATCCTTGTCGTTTGCAGCGCTCTTTGCCAGCTGCTTGCATTGCTCCGCATATTCCCTGAACTTTGCGGGGCTTCGCATGGCACATCATCCCACGAGCGATGTCTCACGTCGGAGAGCCAACAGCCATTGCCATGGTAAAGTTCCACAACCAGGATACGAGATGGTTCCCCCTCTCTACGTCGCCATTCCGCCACCGGGCCGCACGGAATCGGTAGCACGGATGCCTCGAATTGCGAGGATAAAGTTTAGGAAATGGTCAGCCCTGACGCAGCGTAGGTTGCCTGCGGCCAACGAGAAAGCGCGGTCATTCCCGCCGAGGTCAGCGCATACACGCCGCGCTCCACCCGGCAGAACCAGCCGTAGACATTATGCAGCAGTATTTTGGGGGCATCGGGAACGACAATCTTGACCTCGGACGTGCGCCGCGGACCGCTTGATAGCGAAGCGGCGCACGCGAGAGCTTGCTGGCGGTAGGCGGTCATGATTGGCGTCTTTGAGCTGCCGCCCAAGGCCGGATCGCCGACGCGGCGGCGATGCTCGCCGACCAGTCGCACGCGGCGACGCGGGTCCCGCCGCGGCCGCCAGGGGCCCGGCTGCACCAGGACCTCGACGCGTCCGGTGGTGGAGACACCGAGCAGGCCAAAGCCCAACAAGCGGCAAAGCTTCAGCACGCGGGCGTCGCGCTCGCGACCACGCCGCCCCAGGCGCACGGCAAGCCAGACTTCGTCGCATGCCGCCGTGCGATGCACGCCTTGCAGCACCAGGTCGAGATTGAACCCGAGCTTGAGCTCTCCAACAACCACGATAGGCGGTTCCCCATCGCGCAATGCGACCAGATCACATCCGCAGATCTCGCCTTTCACCTCGAAGCCGTGGCTCTCGAGGAACCGCTTCACCGGCGGATAGAGCGAAGTTTCCCGTATGCCCGGCTCCGCCGTGAGGGCGGCATCACTTGCTTTCGAGGCTCCATCGCTCTCCACCGGCTTGCGCAGGGATGCCCTCCTTGCGCGAACCGATCGGTGCTCTGGCTCCCCACGCATCTGCGAGGCGGGCTTGAGGATCGAAACGTGCGTCGAACAGGTCATGCACCCAAGGCAGTGGGCTCTATCCATCCTGCGCGGACGCGCGCCTGCAGGATGATCGTATCGCATTGCTTGCGCGATACCGCCATGTCGCTGAGGATGCCGGGATGCGTCGTGATCTTGTCGCCCCGGCGCTCGGTCCATCCTAAAAGATCATCGGTGGCGCAGGCCGCGAGATCCTCGATGGTCCTGATGCCGTTCTTTCCGAATGCCACCAGCATCGAGGCCACAATCCCAGGAATATCGTCAAACGCCTCCTCGAGGCCCAGCATTACAGCTCGCGATGTCGCGAAACCCTGCTGCGATGCCTGCTGTTGCGAAGCAATGGGGAGAGAGGTTTCGGCTTTCATGGGGGGCATCCCGTTCGGATCTCGACGCATCCGACGGTTGCGCTGATTTAGTTAACGCGTCGTTAATTTCAGGCGCGTGAAAGCGGATCACGCAACGGCCGGCTCAGTGAATTGCGGCCTCCCGCTTGAGATCCTTTGCCACGTCGTCGAGCGCACGCTCGAGCCGAATGCCGATCTCTTCGATGTCCGAGGCTTCGATCACCAACGGCGGAGCAAACACCAATCGGTCCCCTACCACGCGCAGAATCAACCCGTGATGCTTGGCCGCGGCCTCGACGCGCGCGCCCACCTTGAGCGCGGGATCGAACGGAATGCGCTTTTCCCCATCGCGCATGAGCTCCATGCCGAGGATGAGCCCGGCCCCGCGCGCATCGCCGACCATGGGATGCGATTTGAGCCGGCCCAGGGTCGATTGCAACACCGGACCCAGCCGCTTGGCGCGCGCGACGATGTCCATCTCGGCGTACATCTTCTGCACCTCCAGCGCCACAGCGGCCGCAACCGGGTGACCGGCATAGGTATAGCCATGCGCAAAATTCCCCAACCGGTCGGATTGCGCCAGCATGGCATCATGCACACGCTGGTTCACGAGCACCGCCGAGATCGGCTGCATGGCAGCGGAAAGCGCCTTTGCCGTCGTGATCATGTCCGGACGCAGAGAATAGGTCTGTGAACCCCACATCTCTCCGGTGCGGGCAAAGCCGCAGATCACCTCGTCCGCAACAAACAGGATATCGTACTTGCGCAGCACTGCCTGGATCTTTTCGAAATAACCTTGCGGCGGAAGGATCGCACCACCCGCGCCCATGATCGGCTCGGCGAAGAAGCCCGCGACCGTCTCGGGACCTTCCGCTTGGATCAGCTTATCAAGCGCTTGCGCCATGCGCGTCGAGAACTCCGTCTCGCTCTCGCCCTGCTCGTGCCGGCGATAATAATGGGGAAATTCGGTGTGCTTAAACGGCGCGAACGGCAAACCGAACCCGGCATGCATGTCAGGCTTGCCCGAGAGACTCACGGCAGCGCAAGTGTTGCCGTGATACGCCATCTGGCGCGCGATGATCTTGACGCGCTGCGGCTCACCGCGAGCATGCCAGTAATACCATGCAAGCTTGATCGCGGTGTCGTTTGCCTCAGAGCCGGAGCACTGGAAAACCACGCGCGCCATGGGCACGGGCGCAATCCGCAGGAGCGTCTCGGCGAGAGCAATGGCCGGCTCGTTCGAGCGATGACGATAGAGATGGTAGTAGCCGAGCCGGCGCATCTGCTCGTAAGCGACCTTGGCCAGCCGCTCGGAGGCAAAGCCCAGCGAGGCGCACCACAAGCCTGCGACCGATTCGATGTAGTCGCGGCCGGCCTCGTCGAAGACGCGGCAACCGTCCCCGCGCGCAATGACCAGCGGGCCTTCCTGCTGATGCAGGCGCAGGTTCGTCTGCATGTGCACGAGGCTTGCGATGTCGCGCGCCTCGATCGAGTTGGGGATGTAGGTCACGCGGCATCCTCCTCCGATTGAGCGGACTTTCGCAGCGCGTCCGGATCTGCAATCCCGTAATCGCGCTCCGCAGCCGCCGTGCTGACGTATCCATTGAGCAGATCGCGACCCACTGAAGCGCGAGCACGGTCCGCTGCGGCGCCGAAGCCGCCCGATCCGGGCGTGCGCATGGTAATCACCGCGCCTGCCGGCGCGTGGAACGCGCCCTTGCTGGGCAGGCGGCGGCTCGCGCCATCGGGGGTGGTTAGCAACACCTCAGCCGCTGCGCCGGCTTTGCCACCGAGCAACCCAAATGGCGGCGAGGTCATTCGCTCCATGCACAGCGCCCCAGTAGCATCGGCACCCTCCAGCAGCCGCCAAACCCGAACTGCACCGCAGCCGCCGCGATAGCGGCCGGCACCGCCCGAGTCCGGATCGATCGCGTAGCATTCGATGCGCACGGGGAAAGCCGTTTCCAGGACTTCCACCGGGGTGTTCATGGTGTTGGAGATGCCGCTGGCGATGCAGTTGATTCCGTCCTTGCTCGGCCGAGCGCCGAAGCCACCCTTGACCGTTTCATAGGAGATGTACGGCCGCCGCGTGCGGGGATCGACGCCGCCAAGAGTGAGGATGGCAGACGTGCCCTGACTGCAGGCCATCACCTGCCGCGGCATGAAATTGGCAAGCGCGCCCATCACCATGTCCGCGACGCGATGCGAGATCTCATGATTTGCATAAACGACCGGAGCCGGAAACTCGGCGTTCACGACAGAGCCTTTCGGCGCCGTTATTTGAATGGCGCGCCAGCAGCCCGAGTTGGGCGGAATGAGATTGCTCGGATCGACCGCGGTCTTGATCCCGCAGAAAACACCCGAGGCCGTCACCGAAAGCGGCGCGTTCATCGGTCCTTTGACCTGCGGATCAGTCCCTGCAAAATCCACGACCAGCCGATCGCGCGCCTTACGGATGGACAAACGGATCTTGAACCGAGCGTCCTTGCCTGACGGATCATCTGCAATACCGTCGCCGTCGCAGAAGTCCTCGAACGCCCCTGAGCCGTCCGGAAGATCCAAGAGGCTCGCACGCATGAGCCGCTCGGAATAATCCATGACCTGCGCCATGTAGCCGATGAGCGTCTCGCTGCCATGGCGCCGTGCGAGCCCTGCGAGCCGTTGGGTCGCCCGCAGGGTTGCCGCAAGCTGGGCACCAAGGTCGCCCTTGCGCTCATCCGGGGTGCGGACATTCGCCAGAATGAGCTTTTCGAGCTCGGCATTGAGCACGCCGCGGCTGAACAGCCGCAGCGGCGGAATGCGCAACCCCTCCCCGAAGATCTCCGTCACCGCACCGTAGCTGCCGGGCGTACCGGAACCGATGTCGGGCCAATGGGCGCGCAGGCAGGCATAACCGAGGAGCTGCCCAGCGTGGAACGCGGGCCTGATCACATTCACATCGGGCAGGTGGCTGCCGCCAAAGTACGGGTCGTTATGCACGAACACGTCGTTCTCATGCACGTCCGCCGCAAACGCCGCGACCACCGCACGCACCGCGTCGGGCATCGAGCCGAGATGGATGGGCAGATCAGGCCCTTGCGCTACCATCTCGCCCTGCGCATCGAATATGCCGCAGGAATAATCGCCCGCCGACTTGAGCAGCGGGGAGTAGGCGGTCTTGGCGAGGACCACCCGCATCTCCTCGGCAGTTTTATAGAGACTGTTCTTGACGATCTCGAAGGTCGCAGGATCGGCGTGCCGCACTCTTTCTTGCATGGCTACGGATCCTTGCCGAGGCTCAGCAGCACGAAGCCGTCCTCGCTCATGTCGGCCTTCCATCCCGGCGGCACAAGAATGGTGGAATCAAGCGATTCGATCACTGCCGGGCCGCGCACTGCGTATCCCGCAGGCATGCGCGCGCGATCATAGATTGCTGCATCGACAAGTGCGGTCTCTCTAAACCACAGCGCACGTTTGCTCTTGAGCGCATCCGTTCCGGCGGGAGCAGGCCTGTCGCGGATCGAGAGCGGCGGGATAGCGCCGATTGCGGCGACGCGAACGCTTACGATCTGCACGGGCTCGCTGCGGTTGTTGTGGCCATAAGTCTGCAGATGGCGCTCGTGAAATCTTTCCGAGATCTCGGTGAGCGCGATTTCATCCACGGGACGCCGTGAAGCCGGGATCGCGAGCTCGAAGGATTGCCGCGCGTAGCGCGCATCGACCGAACGATCGAGCCGGCGGCGTTCTGCCGGGATGCCGGCGCGATCGAGCATCGCCGCGCCTTCTCGCTCAAGTACCCGGAACGCCGCTTCCACCGAGTCCGGCAGGCCTGCAGCATCGCTGGACCCGGGCGCGCGGTGCAAAGTGCGCACGTAATCGCGCTTCAACTCGCTGCCGACAAGTCCCAGCGCAGAAAAGGCGCCGGGAATTGGCGGACAGATGATCTCGCTGATACCGAGCTCGGTTGCCAGCGCGGCAGCATGCAGCGGTCCTGCTCCGCCGAAAGCGGCTAGCGCAAAATCCCGCGGATCATGTCCGCGCTGCACGGAGACGATCTTCAACACTTCCGCCATGGAGTGGTTGACGATGTCGATCACTGCAGCCGCGGCGGTGCGCACATCCACGCCGAGCGGATCGGCAAGGTGCTTGCCCACAGCGGCGTTGGCCGCTGCATGATCGATGGCAAGATCGCCGCCGAGCAAGGACTTTTTATCGAGATAGCCGAGCAGGAGATCGCAGTCCGTGACAGTCGGCTCACTGCCGCCGCGGCCGTAGCAGACCGGGCCCGGGTCGGCGCCTGCGCTTTGCGGACCGACGCGTAACGCTCCTGCCCGATCCACCCACGCGATCGATCCACCTCCGGCAGATACCTCGGCAAGATCGATCACGGGCATCCGGATCGGATGGCCGGTTCCGGTCATCCAGCGCGACATGCTGGGTCCGCCGCCAACCTCGTAGTCCGGCGTCGTCTCGTAGTGCCCGCCGCGGATGAGGCTTGCCTTGGCGGTGGTGCCGCCCATGTCGAAAGAAAGAAGATCGGGCCGCCCGCTTTGGCGCGCCAGCAGGGCTGCGGCAACGACCCCGGCAGCCGGTCCCGACTCCACCGCAACCGCGGGCATGGCGATCGCCTCGCGTGACTCCAGGATGCCGCCGTTCGATCCCATCAGGTGCAGCGCGGGTAGCCCTGCAGTTCGCGTGGCCTCTTCGAGGCGCTTGAGATAGGAGGCAAGAATCGGCCCGACATAGGCACAAACCGCCGTGGTGCTGCTGCGTTCGAATTCCTTGATCTCGGGCAAGACATCGCAGGACAGGTAGATGGGCACGTGCGGCAGCGCGGCGCCCAGCCGCTCGCCGAGCTTTCGCTCGTGTTGCGGGTTGAGAAAGCTGAAGAGAAACGAGACCGCCACCGCTTCCACGCGCGCAGCCCCGAGCGCCGCGATCAGCCCATCGATTTCCGCTTCCGCCAGCGGCGTCACAACCGCGCCGTCCGCTCCTACACGCTCCGTGATCTCGAACCGGAGTCGGCGCGGGATCAGGGTCGCGGGCGCGTCCTGAAAAAGATCATAAAGGTTCGCGCGCGCGGAGCGTCGCAGCTCCAGCACGTCGCGGAACCCGCGCGTGGTGATCAGGGCTGCGCGAGAACCGCATTCCTGCAGGATCGCATTGGTCACCACCGTGGTCGCATGCGAAAGGTGATCCACACCGCCCGGCGCCACCTCGTAGCGGCGCATGGCGGCATCGAGCGCGTCGAGCACCCCTCGGGTGAGATCACCCGGCGTGGTCGGCACTTTGGCGACGCCGATGTCGCCGCTGGCGTCATCGACCAGAGCCACGTCCGTGAAGGTCCCGCCGATGTCGATGCCGATACGCCAGCCCATGGCGGGTACGCTCTTCCTCTGCTCTAAACGCCTCGTGTGCCGCCGGATCAGGGATGCCCCGGCGCGTCGCGTAAGACAAGAGCGCAAGCGCGTTAAACCCGCGCCGGATGAGCGTGAATTGATGTAGAGTGCAGCACCATGACTCACATTCTTCATCGTCAGGCCGGTCACTCCTATCCTGTCGCCGCGGAGGCTCAAGGCGTCATCATCCGCGATGCGGCCGGAAGCGAGTATATCGATGCTTCCAGCGGGGCGGCGGTCTCCTGCCTGGGACATTCGCATCCTGACGTGCTCGCCGCGATGCGCGAGCAGCTCGACCGTCTGGCTTACGCACATACGAGCTTCTTCACGACTGATGTAGCCGAAGAGCTCGCCGACGAGCTGGTCGCGCGCGCGCCGGAAGGTATCGGTCGTGTCTTCTTCGTGAGCGGCGGATCGGAGGCAATCGAGGCCGCGCTCAAGCTGGCGCGGCAATATTTTGTCGAGCTTGGGCAGCCGGAGCGGCGATACGTCATTGCGCGCCGCCAGAGCTATCACGGCATAACCCTGGGCGCGCTGGCGGTCGGCGGACGGGAACAGCAGCGCAAGCAGTTCGCTCCGCTGCTGTTCGAGACGCACCATGTATCGCCGGTGTTCGAATATCGCGAGCGGCGCCCGGAGGAGACCACGCAAGCTTACGCCGAACGGCTGGCCGAGGAGCTCGATGCAAAGATCGGGGAGCTCGGCGGCGAGAACGTCATGGCCTTTGTTGCCGAGACCGTGGTTGGCGCCACCCTGGGTGCGGTGCCCGCGGTTACCGGCTATTTTCAGCGGATACGGGAAGTCTGCGACCGCCATGGTGTCTTGCTGATTCTCGACGAGGTCATGTGCGGCATGGGGCGCACGGGTACGCTGCACGCGTGCGAGCAGGAAGGAATTGCGCCCGATCTCATGGCGATCGCAAAGGGGCTCGGCGGCGGTTATGCGCCGATCGGCGCGCTCCTCATGCAGGACAAAATCTTCAATGCGGTTGCCGAGGGTTCCGGCGCTTTTCAGCACAGTCACACCTATATGGGTCATCCGCTCGCCTGCGCCGCGGCGTTGGCGGTGCAGCGCGTGATAAAGCGCGACGGGCTGCTCGCGCACGTGCGCGCGCAAGGCGGACAGCTTGCGCGACGGCTCAAGGAGAGATTTGGCAATCACCCGTTCGTCGGAGACGTGCGCGGGCGCGGGCTTTTTCAGGCGGTCGAGCTGGTTGCCGATCGGGGGAGCAAGGAGCCGTTCGCGCCTGAGCACAAGCTGCATGCGCAGGTGAAGGCTGAGGCCATGGCGCGCGGGCTGATGGTCTATCCCATGGGCGGTACGGTTGACGGGGTGCGCGGCGATCATGTGCTGCTGGCGCCTCCCTTCATCGTCGATGCGCCGGTTGTGGACACCATCGTCGAACGCCTCGGCGACGCCATCGATGCGGCCACAACGCATTGCTCCGCTTGAGCCGAAGATGCATCATAGGTTGTTCGCAACTCCGAACGAGCGGCTTCGATGCACGATATCGTCATCCTTCTGCTCATCTGGAACAGGCTGGTGGTGCATCACATCATCAGCGATCCCGGCGTGACCGGGGGACCGGACGCGCCAACGGCCCGTCGTTGGCTATGACCGAGAGGCGTTGCTCGGCGCGGTCATAGACCTGCCGCGCTGAAGGTGTCGCAGCTCTCGACCTTTCCCGATTTCAGCCCGTTCATGAACCAGCGCGTGCGCTGCGCGGACGAGCCGTGGGTGAAGGCGTCCGGCACGACATAACCCTGGCTCTGCCGCTGCAGCCGGTCGTCGCCGATCGCTGACGCCGTCTGCATCGCTGCTTCCACGTCTCCAGGCTCGATGAACTGCCATTCCTGCTCGGAGTGATTGGCCCACACTCCGGCGAGGCAATCCGCCTGAAGCTCTACGCGCACCTGGAGCTGGTTGGTTTCGGACTTGTCCAGGTTCTGCTGCATACGCTGCACCTTTGGCAGGATGCCCAGCAAGTTCTGCACGTGATGACCGACTTCGTGGGTGATCACGTAGGCCTGCGAGAACTGGCAGGCCTTGCTGCCGGCGTCGCATGCACGGAAACGGCGCTCGAGATCCTGGAAGAAGGACGTATCGAGATAAACCTTGTGATCCCGCGGGCAGTAGAACGGGCCCATGGCCGATTGGGCAAATCCGCAGGCCGAGCGCGTCGCTCCGGAGAACATCACCAGGGTCGGAGGCTCGTACTGCTCGCCCGATTCGCGAAACATTTTCCCCCACACCACCTCCGTGCTTCCGAGTACGGCGGATACCAGCTCCTTGGTCTGGTCGGATGCTCCTCCGGTGTCAGCTTGCGTCTGACGCGGCGCATTCTGCGTCTGCTGCTGCGAGCTGCCGCCCCCGGTGAGGATGTCTCCCATGTTGATCAATACGCTCGGATCAATACCGAGCCACCATCCCAACAAACCAAGCAGGATGATGGTACCGATGCCGAGACCGCCTCGACCGCCCGGAATGCGAATTCGGCCGCCTCCTCCACCGCCATCGCCACGTCGGTCTTCTACGTTCTCACTTCGGGGCAATTGATCGAGACGCATCTGATGTATCCTCTTGCAACAGCGCCGCTTTGCCCCTCTGAATTTGCAGCGGCGCCGACCTTTGTCATTGTACAGCGATTAGCTCGCGTCGTCGATTGCATGGTGCAATTCATTGCACCGTGCAACGCACCTCCCTGACATGCAGCGTCTTAAGATCCAGAAGACGCTGCCGCGATCGCCTCTCTGATCCGCGCGGGCTTGAGCGGCAGCGTGTTGAGCTCGACCTGTAACGGCCGCAGCGCGTCGCACACCGCATTGGCAATGGCGACCGGCGGCGAGATGGCGCCGCCTTCGCCCACGCCCTTCACTCCCAATGGGTTGAGCGGAGACGGCGAATGCTGGTGAATGAGCTGCATGCTCGGGATCTCGCACGCGGTCGGCATGATGTAGTCGGCCAGCGAGCCGGCGAGCAGCTGCCCTTGCACATCGTAAGGGAGATCCTCGAACAGCGCGCCGCCGATGCCCTGGGCAGCCCCGCCGACGATCTGGCCCTCTACCAGCATCGGGTTCACCACCACTCCGCAGTCGTGCGCGACAATGTATCTCTCGATCTGCACCCGCCCGAGCTCGGCATCGACTTCCACCACGGCGAGATGCACGGCATAGGTCCAGGTCACCGTCGGCGGCTCATAATAATATGTCTCCTCCAACCCCGCCTCGACCCCGTGCGGGCGACCGTGGTCCCAGCCGGGACGCGCGGCTTGCGCCACCGCCGCGAGCGAGACCTCAGCCCCCGGCACGCCGACGATGCCGACGCCGCGCTTGCGCAGCTCGAGATCGCCTGCGGCGCATTCGAGCAGGTTGGCACCGATGGCGAAGACCTTGTCGCGCAGCCGCTCGCTGGCGGCATGAATGGCCGCCGACAATGTAACCGTGCTGCGGCTTGCAATTGTCCCGAAACCGATGGCAATGGCCGAGGTATCGGCAAAGGTGGTGACCACGTCATCGGGATCGACCGACCAGGTATCCGCCACCACCTGCGCGAAGATCGTCTCCATCCCTTGCCCCTGCGGGCATGCGCCCGACGACACGTAGACCTTCCCCGACGGATCGATACGCACTGTCGCGCTTTCAAAGGGGCCTACACCGGTGCCCTCGACGTAGCAGCCGATGCCGAGACCGAGATGACGGCCGTCAGCGCGCGCAGCTTCTTGCCGTTGACGAAACACCGCGATGCCTCCAATCGCATCAAGGGCACTGCGCAACGCCTTCTGATAGTCGCCGCTGTCGTAGACGATCGGCTCGCCGTCGCGATAAGGCATGCCCACGCGATAGGGCATCTCGTCGGCGCGGATCATGTTCTTGGCGCGTATCTCCGCGGGTTCGCGCTCGATCACGCGGGCGACGAGGTCCATGGTCCGCTCCATGGCGAAGGCCGCCTCGGGCCGGCCCGCCCCGCGGTAGGGAGCGTTCGGCACCTTGTTGGTCGCGGCAACGCGCGCGCTGATCGCCATGTTGTCGATCTTATACGGGCCGGTGAGATGGACGGCAGTGTTGTAGACCACTCCCACGCCGATCGGATTCCATGCCCCGCAATCCACGATGAAATCATCGCGGAATGCCAGGATGCGGCCCTCATCATCGAACCCCACCTCAACATCATGGATCTGATCGCGGGAGTGACAGGAGCACATCAGATGCTCGCGACGGTCCTCGATCCATTTGACCGGCCGACCGAGCTTGCGCGCAAGAAACGGCAGCAGGAGATCCTCGGGATAGACATGTCCCTTGACGCCGAAGCCGCCGCCGACATCGAGCGCGAGGCAGCGCACCCGTGCCTCGGGAAGTCGCAGCACTGTCGCCGCTTCGCGCCGGACCCAATGGACCACCTGAGTGGACGACCAGATCGTCACCGACTCCGTGCGCGGGTCGCAGCTGCTCGCAACGCCGCGGCACTCCATCGGCGCAGCCGCGTAGCGGTGATGATAGAACCGCCGGCGCAGCCTGTGGGGAGCGCGCGCGAGCGCGGCATCGGCATCACCCTTGCCGACACTGAACGCGCCGATGAGATTGGTCGCGAAGCGGTCGTGAATAAGCGGCGCCTCGGAGCGCAATGCCGCCTCGGGATCGACCACGGCGGGCAGCGGATCGAGATCGAGGCTCACGGCTTGCGCCGCATCTTCCGCGGCGTACCGGCTCTCTGCCACGATGACCGCAACCGCCTCGCCGACATGGCGGACCTTGTCGTAGGCGAGCAGCGGCTGTTGCGGATTGATGAACTTGTGGTCCACGGTGCTGGCCCATTTGCGCGGCAGCGAGAGCTGGGTGTCGGGGACGGGCGGCAGCAGCCGCGCGAGCTCGGCGCCGCCGAGCACGAGCACCACCCCGGGGAACGATGCGGCGCGCGCGAGATCGACCGCTGCGATGCGCGCATGCGCCACCGGACTTCTGATGAATGCCGCGTGCAGCATGTGCGGCAGGTCGAGATCGGCAATGAACTGCCCGCGCCCGGTCAGCAGCCGGCGGTCCTCGCGGCGCGGCAGCGAGCGCCCGACAAAGGGAGCTTGGCGGCTATCGTTCATTCGTGCACCGTTAACGGGGAGAGGGCGCAGACCGAGCATGTTGCGCCGTTGTGCATCAAGATCACCGAAACGCGCTGTAGCATCCGGCGGTAATGCTGTCTGCCGCAGCCAGGCTTTTTCGTTGAGGCGATAGGATCGCACAGCATGTCTCACCCGGCGGCAAGCACGACACGCGGGAGCGTCGAGGTCGATGCGCTGATTGTCGGCGCCGGCGCCGCCGGCATGACGGCGGCGCTGGTGGGCGCGCTCGAAGGGCTCGATGTCCTCCTCTGCGAGAAGTCGGCGCAGGTGGGCGGCACCACCGCGACTTCCGCCGGCACCATCTGGGTACCCGGCACGCGGCAGAGTCGCGATGCCGGTTTCACCGACACGATCGACGATGCGCGCCGATATCTTGAAGCGGTGATCGGACCCGCTCCCGACGATCGCCGTGAAACATACCTGAAGACCGCGCCCGAGGCCGTGGACTATCTGAACCGGCGCAGCGAGGTGAAGTTCACGCCCTATGCGCGGCACCCCGACTATCTCGCCAATCGTCCGGGCGCGACCGCTGCCGGCCGGCCGCTCGCGCCGCTGCCGTTTGACGGCCGGTTGCTCGGTCGCGATTTCGCGCTGGTGAGACCGCCGATCGGCGAGCTCATGGCGCTCGGCGGCATGATGGTCGGGCGCGACGACATCGAGCCGCTCGCGCGGCCGTTTGCGTCGGCGGCAGCGTTCCAGGCGGCTGCATCGCTGTTGTGGCGACATGCGACCGATCGCCTGCGCTATCGCCGCGGCACCAGGCTGCTGATGGGCAACGCGCTGGCGGCGAGGCTCTTTTACAGCTTGCGCCGCAGCGGCGTTCCGATCTGGCTGAATGCTTCGCTGCAGGAGATCACGGTGGCGGGAGGCAGGGTCACCGGCGCAATTGTTGCTCTCGCCGGCAGGCCGCAGCGCGTCGTCGCGCGCCGTGCCGTCGTGCTCGCGACCGGCGGATTTGGCGGCAGCGTCGAACGGCTCAACGCGTATGTCCGGCCGCCCCTTGCGCATGTGGTGGCATTTCCCGGCGCGGCCGGTGACGGCATGCGGATTGCGCGCGCGGTCGGTGCCGCAGTCGAGGACGATCACGCGGAGCCCGCCTTCTGGAGCCCGGTCTCCGCCACCTCTTGGCTCGGCGGCGGATGCGGTGCGTTCCCGCATCTGTCGCTCGACCGCGCCAAGCCCGGTCTCATCGCGGTCAACGCCGCGGGCCGGCGCTTCGTCAACGAGGCGCTCTCCTATCATGAGTTCGTGATCGGAATGCACCGCTCGCACGCAAGCGTGCCCACCATTCCGGCGTGGCTTGTCTGCGACCGCGAGTTCATTGAAAAATACGGCCTTGGCCGCATACCGCCAGGACGGCGCAGCCTGCGCCGGTTCATCGCGAGCAAATATCTTGTCGAAGCGGCGAGCCTCGACGAGCTCGCCCGCAAGATCGCAGTGGATGCAGCAGGGCTGCGACGCAGCGTGGCCGAGCACAATCGGTTTGCCGGGACGGGGGAGGACGAAGAGTTCGGCAAAGGCGCGACCGATTTCGACCGCCACAACGGCGACCCGCGTCAGCATCCCAATCCATGCCTCGGCCGCATCGCGCGTGCGCCCTACTACGCGATGGCTCTCTACCCCAGCACGCTCGGCAGCAGCGTCGGTCTGCGCACCGATGCCGACGGCCGGGTGTTGAATGCAGACGGCGATCCGATCACCGGCCTGTTTGCCTGCGGCAACGACATGGCCTCGATCATGCGCGGGCATTATCCCGGGCCGGGCATCACCCTCGGTCCCGCCCTGGTGTTCGCCTATCGCGCCGCCATGGCGATCTCGCCCCATTTGTAGGGGCGAGGCATGCCTCGCCCCTACGAAGAGAGAGACGACATGTTGCCGGCGGGCATTTCGTAGACCGAGGCACTTGATTATTGCACAACCAACGCTAGTATATATCTATTATTATATCCAGTGATTGTGCGTTCATCTTCCAACATTGTTTTCATTACGTTTTCCCAATTGGCTTCGTTTGCGCAATTGGCTTCGTTTTGCGCAAAAATGGGGGAAAATGGTTGCATGAAGGAGTTGCACAGCTTGCCGTATATGTCGTTTTCCCCTTCGGTCCGCCCGAGCGTCCGCCTGGGTTCGTTCGGCCAAAATGCGTTGCTCGGGTTCGTTCTGCCGACGATGCAGCCGACCGAGCCGTTCCATCAGGCTGCGGTCCGGGTACGCGAGCAACGCTGGGAGGCAACAGGATGTTCATGGTTCGTTCATAGCCGAGTCAGCGCGGGAAAGCAACCAGATTCGGCGATTGTAGGGGGCGGGTTTCAACCCCGCCCTTGGGCACCAACCACTGAAATTCCGCTCTCATTCCAGCGACTTAAAAAAGTGGGACACCAATCCCGCAAAAAGTGGGACACCCTTCGTTCACGATTATTTCCGTGATTATCTTCAAGTCCCATCCACCCCAGGCGCTCTCCGATGCCTCTGGGACAACGGCCAATGTTCAGCACCGTGGCGCTTGAATGATCGCCTTGCGATATCGTCCGCGCTACACCGCACGTTATACGCGCTGGTAGGCTAGCCGCGGAGGAGCGCGCGCGACCTTGAGACCGCTCTGTTCCGGCCGCTAATTGCCCGCCGCGACCTTAAACTCCTCCGCCATTCGTAGGATCAATGGTGGCGGCGTCCCATAGCTCACGAGCCTCACATCCAGGTCAAATCCAGCGGTGATTTCGAGTGCTCGGCGAATGGCCGCGACAATCCAGTCTTCGCGATTGCCAAAAGCGCCGCCGCCAAGAAGGGTAAGGAGAACTATGTTTGACGCACCTCGTTGTGCGTTCAACAGAGCTTCGCACATGGTACACTCATAGGCAGCCTCCAGTACCAGCGATGCAAACGGTTCCCAGTGAGAATGAGGTACACTGGTGTATGCTACCGGCAGAGCGGAGCAAAAGGCCTGTGAGACCACTGGGCTATGTTCACCGGAAGCTTCGGTAACTTCCACGTCACGTTGCATCCCGATAGAGAGCTTGCCTCGCAGAGTATCGACCTCTTCCGGTCTCAGCAACTTGATATGGTTGGCAATGGCGTTGAGGCCGTCGCGGGTGCATAGCGCGTAGCCATTGCGCATGCTCCATAAAGCTTCAATCGGCTGACCCAGTCTCTTGCTCAGAGCCTCGCCAAGATCGGCCAACCCATCGAGCTGGCGCTCCTTGGTCTGCCCATAGGCGCCAGCGACTGGCGCAAAGTAGTTGCGGTAAATCGTGGCAGCGCCCGCCGCGATAGCACACGCTGGACCTTGAGTGCGATCATGCTGATATCTTGTGACGCCATGCTCCGGTGTGATGTCTGGCGAGACCATCTCCAGCAAATTGAACTGAGAGGCGACTTGGAACAAACCGCCAGCATATTCAGGCAGCCGATGCATTTCCCGCACGTCGCCGGTCACCACACTCACTTTAAGCCGTCCAGACAGACCGCCGACAGATTTCACCCTCTCGCGCAAGGTTTGCAGCGACACCAGCTCCAGCTCTCCGATGCGATAGCTCTTCCCATTAACGAGGGATTGCAGTCGGCGACCATCGACTTTGAGCTTGGCACGCGTTTCTTCGTAACCAGCTTCGCGAAATCCTGTCAGTCTCTCAAACCAGTCCATTTGCTGGACCTCTATGCCGAATGCAGTTGTGTAGCGCCCGCTGCATTAGGCCTCCCTAACTTGCCGCCCTGTAGTTCTCGCGAAATGTCTGGATGCCAACGTGGCCGACGGCTAGGACACCGTTGTCACACCGGACGAATGTTCATGACGAATCGTTCCTGATCGCGGGTCTCGATAGCGCCTGGTCTAACCTCGCGCACCTTCGCGATTGCGGTCAGGGGCTCCGCACCCAGTTCCACCAAGAGCCTCGCCGCGATCGTTCCAGCACGCCCCAGTCCACCGCGACAATGAACCAGCACGTCCAATCCATCTCGCAGCATCGAGCGCAGCTTCTCTCCGGCCGACTCCCAGGCCCGCTCAAAATTGCCGTCGGGTGTGCGCACGTCGGCGATGGGAAGGTTGAACCATGACATGCCGCGGCGAGCCACTTCCTCGCCGAGCTGGTGCACCCTTAGAAGGGTAAGCTCCTGAGGCTCCAACAACGTGACAACCGCAACTGCTCCCCAATCGCGAATGGCATCGAGATCAGCGGCAAGATCGCGATCCCACGACCCACTCATTGCGTTCGGCTCATACTTCCCCGGACATAATGTAAGTCCTATCCGTCCAAATCCGGAGCCGGCCGAAACGGCAGCGATCTGTAAGGGATGGGTGACCGATGTTCTCACTCGGTTTCGAACCCCTGGCTTGTAAACTTCAACGTGCGTGCAGTGGTGCATGGGGCGTGCAGGCCTCGCGCGCGACGAACAGGGACCGTCCCTCGCTGAGAAGGGCCAGTACCTTATTGAGGCTCGTGGCTGCTGATCGCCATGGTTCAATCCAGATCGAGGAGTGGTTCAACTTGCGCGAGCAGGACGGGAGCCGCTTCCGTCGCGGTGCTCCAGACAAGGTCGAGATCTATGTCGAAATAGGCGTGAACCAGGCGATTCCGCATGCCGATGATGGTGGCCCATGGAATCTTCGGATACTTCTCGCGCGTCTCGATGCTGATCTTGCTGGTTGCCTCGCCGACGATCTGGAGAGCATGAACCAGGGCGAACGCCAGCATCTCATCCTTGTCCAAGTCGCCGCGGCGACGGCCCACGGTGAAACGGATTGTGGAATTCAGGGCATCGACAATGTGGTGGAGGCGGGCACGATCATCCGGCTTCATATTGCACCTGTGCCGTCCGCACGACCTCGTCGCGGAAATAGCGGCTCAAATCCCGCGCGGTGCGCAGGTCCACTTTTCGTCCTCGCAGCAGGGGCGACAGTTCCAACTCGATCTCGGCCATCGTGAGCAGGGTTGGCTTGGCGTCAGGCTCGAACTCGACCAGAAGGTCCACGTCGCTGTCGCTCTGACTGGTGCCGTTCAGCACCGATCCAAACAGCGACAGGCGGCGGATGTGGTGACGCCGACAGACGGCGCTCAGCGCTTCGGGATCTGTGAACAACGGATCGGGCATCGGCGCTTCCTCACAGCAGTGCAGCTTGCGCCGGTTCGGCCGGCACAGCCTCGGCGCGCGCGAGGCGTGAAATCTCGGGCCAGCTCTGGACCAGGCCGTTGTAGGAGAGCGCCTCACCCGCACGCTTTTTGCGCTCGGCGATGGTGTAGAGCCGATAGGCCAATTCGCGGGCGATCTCCGTCTTGCTGCCGAGCTTCGCTATGAGCGACGCGGCGGCGCTTTCACCACCCGCTTCCAGCGCGCGGATCAACTGGTGCACCATCTCCCACGCAGGGAGGCGCGGGTCTTCGGCTGGATGCCAGTCCTCTGGTAGTTCTAATGGTTTGAGGAGGCGCACCTTGCCGCGCTTCGACGATAGGATTTCCGCCTCGACCATCCCAGCGATACTGGTGTTCTTGGCCTTGGAGAGCGTCTCCGCTACACCGTACTCGCCTTCGGCGAACCCTAGCTGCTCGAACCAGGCAACCGCCCAGCGCGTGTCCGCGTCGAAATCGCCTTCCTGCTCCGCCAGCACCTCGTCGAGTGTCTGATTGATGAGGGCAAGCGCCTCGCGCACCGACAGCGGATTGCCGGCTGCATCCATTACTTGGGCGTAACGGGTGTAGACCGCCATGCCTGGGCCGATCGCAGCCTGCGCAAGATCGACCGGTGCGATGTTGCTCTTTTGAAGGTGAACAAGAGCAGCTGGGAGCTCGTTCTTGAGTGTGTTGACAAACTCGCGCCGAGTAGCGGTTAGCGCGTCTGCATCACGCCGGCGGCAGACGAGGACGATCGAAGAAGCGAGGGCGTTCGTGCCGGAGCCAATCATGCGATTGCTGAGTTCGGTGCGCATTGGCCACGTGCCGCTGATCCCGAGCCCAGCCCGGATGACGGCATCGAGGAAAGTCTCCCATCCAGTGCTGACGGTACCCTCGGTGCTTTCGTTCTCTGATTGCTTGAACGCGTAGTAGATCGTCACTGGAAATATAGGATGGCTTTGCTCGGCTAACCGGTGCATGGCTTCTGTCATGCCATCGAGGAAGAATTTCTCCGCCGCTTTCTTGCTTCCGTGCCGATAAGGCGTTGCGACTAGCTCTTCTGCCTTCGGCACAGCGAGCGTCACGAACAGATCAGGAAAAACCGACCGGATTGATCGACGAAGCCAGACGTAAAAGAAATCTGATAAATCGGCATAGCCGATATTATCATAGTAGGGCGGGTCTGTGGAAACGATTCTGAAGGCTGCCTCTGCTTGAGCAGCATCCGCCTGAACCGCCGAAGCGTAGATAGTCGAAAGCAGGCGCTCGACAACTCGGAACACGGCTTGAAGTCCATGACGTTTCTCTCTTTCTTCGCGTTCAGGGCACGTCCACGACCCAGGCGCCGCGATTGCGCGTGCCGCAGATCAGGCGCCGATCCTGCTTGTGCAACAAGAGGTCGGCCGCAATGGCGTTGGGCAACCCGTTCGAGAACGCCAGCCAAGTACGGCCGAGATCAAGCGTCTGGTAGACACCGACGTCGGCTGCGATCCACACGCGCTTGAAGTTCGCGGGGTCGACGACGACCGAATTGATCGGAATATTGGGCAGCCCGGCGGTGCAATTCACCCAGGACGTGCCGCCATTGTCCGAGCGGTAAACCCGACCGCCAGCTCCAGTCACCTGCGAGCTCGTCGTCCAGAACCGCTGCGGGTTCGACGGATCGACGGCGATGCAGCTGATATATTTTGCCACCGGGGACGCAAGCACGGCCTTGTTCCAGGCGGCGCCCGTCCATGTCATTTTCAACATGCGGCCGAAATTGGTGCCAATCAGGAGCGCGTTGGCATCAATCGCGCGCATCGCAGTCGAGACCTCGTTGGCGGAGAGCCCGAGAGGGACGGTGGCCCATGGGGCAGCGCCATTGCGCGTGACCACGAGCGAGACGCCGGCTATCCCGACCGTCAGGCCGGCCACGTCGATGGGAGGATAGAACAGCGATGCGACGTTCGGAGGAGCGAGCCACGTCCAGGTATCGCCTTTATTGTTGGAGCGCTCCAGCGTGACGTTGTAGAACGAATGAAAGACGATATTCGGGCTTTGCTGGTCGACTCCACAGTGGCCGCCATCGCCGTCGGCGATGTGGTCCCATTTGGTTGCGCCGGTGAAGCGGACAGTCCCATTGTCTTGCGTTCCGGCTATGAGCCATTTCGAGGTGTTGGGATCGCTCGCCATATACTCGATTTCAGTGATCGCGAGCCCCTTGTTGAGTTCGGTCCACGTGCTGCCGTTGTTGCTTGACCGGTAGATGCCGCCGTCGTTTCCGGCATAGATGGTCCTGGAGTTTCCAGGCACGAACGTAAGGCAGTGCTGATCCGGATGTATGCTGTTTGCGCTCTGCGTGGTGATGTTGGTCCATCGCCAAGTCGAGCCTGAAAGGTCGCCTCGCAGCGTATCGATTGCTCCGATGTAGACCTGGTTCTTGTTGTCTGGGTTAACCGCAACGTACCAGTCGTACCAGGCCTGATTAACGCTCAGCGACGAGGGCACGCTTGTTATCTTGCTCCATGCCGTGCCATCGCGCCGCCAGAGATGGGCCGCACCGGCCGCGGCCCCGAAGGCATAGGCGATATCCGGTGCTGCCGCGACCCGATCGACCGCCAGTCGCGTCCAAGGAGCCGCAGGCCTCGATGGGAGCGTCACAGGCGCGAACGCGTTGCCACCATTGGTGGATGCGAACAGCCCATCCTCAAAGCTGGCCAGCAGTTCGATTGTCCCGCCGTCCGGATGCACGCTGATCTTCCAGCATCTGCCGGCGCGCTTCTGACTCCAGGTGATGCCGCTGTTCGTCGACTTGTAAAAGCCGTTGGTTGTCGCCACGTAGAGAACAGACGGAGTCTTTGGGTCCACGACGAGATCGTAGAAACCAACACCGAGAAACGGCACGGACGCCAATACCGTCCAGGTCGTGCCTCCATCGGTTGACCCGTAGACGCCGGCGCCAAGCTGAGCGTAAAAATTCCCCTCGCCAGTTCCCGCATAAACCTTCTTTGGCTTGCTCGGATCGAATGCCACGGCGCCGATGGCGAGAGAAGGCATGTTGTCGGTGCGGGGAAGCCAGTTCGCTCCCGCATCCTTACTTTCCCAAATGCCGCCGCCAGCAGATCCGAGGAGAAGATGCCTGGTGTCACTCGGATCGACTGCGATGCTTGCTACTCGTCCGATCACATCGACCCGATTGCTGCCGTATGTCTGGCCGTCCGGAATCTGGCTCGGACCGATGGACTGCCACATTGGCGCAGCCGCAGGTGCGGCCGCACGGGCTGCCGCACGGACTCCTGCGCGGCGTCGCGGCCTTATCGGTCGCGTCGTTCGCGCGAGCACGGTAGCCGCTTTTGACAGCGCTGCCCCGAAGGATTTCGCCGCGGGCGAAACCGCCCGGCGTTTTCTTGCCGGAGCGGCAAGCAAACGCGCGGCCTTCGCCTCACTTGTGCGTTTCGGGAAGACAAATTTCGGAATCGTCGCCTTGGGAATGACCAGCGTTGTGATCATCTCATTGTTGAGGGCGGGGTTGCGCTCGCCGAGATAGGCGAAAAGGCGGCGCAGAGCCTTTCCGCCTGCCGGAGAAGGACGCTTCTGCTTGACTTGCCTATCAATCCTCTGGTCGCGTTTGCTTCTCATGGCTGCGCTCCACCTTCCGCGAACGCGGCTTCCTCTTGGTCTGCTTCATTTTCAAGGGATCGCGCGAGATGTCGGGCCGGCGGGCCTGCTCGAACATCCGAAGTCGCTCGGCAGCGTGACCTCCGGGAGTCTCCGGTGTCTTGTCGCCAGGGCGCCGGATCATTGTCCACTCCATCCAGTTAGCTCGCACTACGCGACGCTACATCCGTGGTGAAAATCGATCAATAAAAATCGAACCCTCGGAGCATCACCATCTGCTCTTAACGCGCAGAGGTTCAGCTGGTTGGTTGAACGGCACGTGCCGACGCTAATCCGCTGCGCTTGGCCTTCGAACTCCCAGACGGTGATTTGCCTGACACTCTGATGTTGGGTTGATCAGCTCGACTGTGGGCTGCTCTCGTGTCTGTTTAGGGGTCTGAGTTCATGCCCTAGGCGAAAGTCCGCCAGCTTTGAGCCAATAGACTCTGGAGCATTACGGACTATCACTCTCGAAAACCGAACAGGTGCGCATACAGCAAATCGCGTGCTTATGGTGGTGCGGCGGCTGCGCGAGGCCGGGACCGCGGTGCTGCTGGTCGAGCAGTTGATCGAGAAAGCGCTGGCGCTCGCCGATCGCGTCTATGCACTCGCGCGCGGATCGATCGTGCTGGAGCCAGAACCGGTGAGGCCGATCTGCCGCACCGGCTGGAGCATGGTTTCCCGCGAAAAGTCTCTGGTGCGAAAATGTTCCGGAAAGTCCGCCCCTACCCAATCCGATCGGCGTCGCGCAGGCAGTCGATCAGAGAGGTGCGCATGAGGAGCTTCTTGGCCAGCACGGGATCCTCGCCGGCGCGCTGCATCTCCTCGCGATATTTGCGCCGGGTCTCCGGATCGCTCTGCTCCATATTCTTCTTGTTGGCGATGGTCGCGGTCTGCACGTGCTCCACCGCCACATGCCGGCGCTGGCGCACATAGCGGTCGAGCGCGCCGTCATCCTCCTCGCCGTTGAGCACGCGCAGAAGATTGCCGGCGAGGTTGACCGCATCATGAAAGCCGCTGTTCATGCCCATGGCGCCGATCGGGCTGTTGAGATGGGCGGCATCCCCCACGAGGATGATGCGGTCCTTGCGGAAGGTGGCGGCCACCCGCTGGTGGACGACATAGGAGTCGTAGAGGACGATCTCATACGGCTGCCGGCTGGGATGGAATCTCTGGAACTTGCGCTGGCATGTATCCAGGATGCGATCCTCGTCCAGCGCCTCCTCCATGCTCACCGGCACCACCAGCCGATAGACCCCGGGCGGTCCTTTCCATGAGATCTTGAACAGATTGTACCATTCAACCGGATCGGAGATGTAGTTGCGAAGGGCATAGCCCGCCTGGGAGAAGTCGTAGGTGCTGCCGATAATCATGAAGCGCTCGGGATAGGTGAAGCCCTCGAACGCAATGCCGGCCTGTGCGCGCACCGTGCTGCGCGCGCCGTCGGCGCCGATCAGATAACGGCCGCCCAAGCGCTCGCGCGTGCCGTCGGCGCGCTGCACCTCCACCTCAACCGCGTCCTCGGATTGCGAGCAGCTCACCACCTCGGTCTCGGTCTGGATGTCGAGGCCGGAGATGCCCTGCGACATCGCAAACAGCACGCGCGAGACCTTGTCCTGCTCGCATTGCAGCACCCAGGGATGGCGGGTCTCCCCGGCGAGGATCGCATGGTCGAACGAGGCGAGCAGCTCGTGCCGGTCGTAATAGTTCACGATCGGGCACACGAGCCCGAGCGGCTCGATCTCTCTATAGACCCCGAGGTCGTCCAGGATGTCGAGCGAAGCGGGATGGATGGTGGCGGCGCGCGGCTGCTGATGCAGGATGTCGCCCTTGTCGAACAGGGTGACGGGAACGCCGGCGCGGCCGAGCACCAGCCCCACGATGAGCCCAACGGGTCCGCCTCCGGCAATGATGATTTTGCTCGTTGTCATTCTGGTTTTGGTGGCCCGGCGTCATTCCGGGGCGCCCCAAGTCGGCTACCGCCGACTTGGGGCGAGCCCGGAATCCATAACCACAGCCCGCGCGATTCATGCACCGCCGGTGGTTATGGATTCCGGGCTCCCTCGCTACGCTCGGTCCCCGGAATGACGCCAGTGGGTTAGGCCGGGACCTTTTCCGGCGCGGGCTCCACTTCCTTCACGGCGCCGCGCCAGCCGGAATGGGTGAGGTCAAACACGATCCCATTGGGGTCCTGGTACTTCACTTCGTAGAACGTATCGGGGTTGTGATCCTCGCGTCCCATCAAATAGCTGCCGCCCGCCTGCTCGACCCGCTTGGCAGCCTCCTCGAGGTCGTCGACCCACATGCCGAAATGGATGATCCCATGATAGGGCTTGCCCGGCGGCATCCCCGGCACGTCGCCGGGAAACTTGAGCAGCGCGACGTTGACCGTGCCGTCGCTCATGTAAAGACCGAGCCCCGCCTTTCCCGCCCGCTTCATCCCGAACGCCTGCTCGAAGAAGACTGCCGCTTGCTCCGGATCCGGAACCGAAAGCGCGATGTGTCGCAGACGAGCCGTCATGAGATACCTCCTGGTTTAAGCTCAAATTCGCCGTTGATCTCCACCGCAATGCCGTGCGGCAGCTCGGCGAGGCCGACTGCGGAGCGCGCATGCTGGCCGCTCTGCGCGCCGAGCAGCTCAAAGAACAGATCCGATGCCCCGTCGATCACCTCCGGCATGCGATCGAACCCGGGCGCGGCGTTGACCATGCCGAGCAAGCGCACGATCCGCTTGATCCGATCGAGCTCGCCGAGCTGCTGCTTGAGGCTGGCAAGCATGGACAGCGCCACGGCGCGCGCGGTCGCGTATCCCTCCTCGATCGTGAGATCCCGCCCGACCTTGCCTTTGTGCTTGACGTTCGGCAGCGAGGGGAGGTCGCGTCCGTGGCCGGAGACGAACACGATCGTTCCCACCACCACGCAGCCGGTTCGGTTCGGATTGGGAAACTGGAACGGCGGCGGGAGCGTGTAGCCCATCCGCGCAAGCTTGTCCTCCAATGCACCCATGCGGTCTCCTCGCGCCCGATCGTTCGAGGCTCGCTCGCCAATGCTCGCTCGCGCCTCAAGGATGACGGCGCGAGGCACGAGCGTGGCGGGCTCCCCCCACGCTGACGGTACCTGACATTTCGCTACTTGCGGCGCAAGCACGCGCGGATGACGCCCGGCCCCTTCAGCGCCAGCGCGCGCGCAGCCGGCCGGCGATGTCGTGACGCGCAGGCGATCGCGGCGGCTGGGCCGCCGAGATGCCGGTATCGGCGCGCCACCACCGTCGTTCGAACAATGCCAGCAGCGCATCCGGGATGAAGCGGCTCCGGGTCGCATACATGTGGCGGTCGCCCGTCGCGGGCTGGTGGTGCGCATAGAAGCGATGGGGGACAATGATGTCGAGCTGGTCCTTTGCTCTGGTCATCGCGACGTAAAGCAGCCGGCGCTCCTCCTCGATCTCCTCCGTGCTCCCCGCAGCCAGGTCCGACGGAATGCACCCGTCGACCGCGTTGAGCAGGAACACCGCCCTCCACTCCTGCCCCTTGGCGGAATGAACGGTCGAGAGGATCAGGTAGTCCTCGTCGAGATAGGGCGCGCCGGCGAGATCGCTGGTCGCATCCGGGGGATCGAGGGTGAGCTCGGTGAGGAAGCGCTCCCGCGACGGATACCCTGCGGCCATGGCTGCAAGCTGCGCCAGGTCGGCGGCGCGAACGTCCGCATCGTCCTCGTGGATGCGCCGCAGGTGGGGCTCGTACCACATCCGCACGCGCTCGAGATCCAGCGGCCATTCCAGCTCCTTGGCCCAAAGCTCGTGCAGCAGCGCAGCCAAGCCGCGCCACTCCGGCGCGGCGCGTGCAGGGACGGCGACATTGACCAGGTCCGGGGGTGCGGCGGTGGAGGCAACGGCGTTCATGCCGTCCAGGATGCGGCCGGCCGTGCTCGGACCCAGTCCCGGAATGAGATTGATCACGCGAAAGCCCGCCATCCGATCGCGCGGGTTTTCGACGAGCCGCAGGCAAGCGAGCAGGTCTTTGACGTGGGCGGATTCCAGGAACTTGAGGCCGCCGAATTTCACGAACGGGATCTTGCAGCGCGTGAGCTCGAGCTCGAGCGGAGCGCTGTGGTGCGACGCGCGGAACAGGACCGCTTGCGCCTTCAGCATGATGCCGGTCTCCCGGTTCTCCAGCACGCGCTCCACTACGTAACAGGCCTGCGCGCCTTCGTCCTCCACCGACGCGAGAACGGGTCGTCCGCCTCCTTTTCTTTCCGACCAGAGGTTCTTTGTAAACTTCTCGGTCGCGAGCGCAATCACGGCATTTGCGGCGGCGAGGATGGGCTGGGTCGAGCGGTAGTTCTGTGCCAGCGTTACAATCCCCGCCGGCGGGGTGAACAGGCCGGGAAAATCCAGGATGTTTCTCACCGTCGCGGCACGGAACGAGTAGATCGACTGGGCGTCGTCACCGACCACGGTGAGCCCATGGCCGTGCGGTTTGAGCGCAAGCAGAATCCTGGCCTGGATCGGATTTGTGTCCTGATATTCGTCCACCAGAACATGGTCGAACCGGTCGGCAAGCTCGGCGCTGAGCTGCGGCTCAGCCAGCATCTCGGCCCAGAACAGCAGCAGGTCGTCGTAGTCCAGGACATTCTGCTTGTGCTTTGCCTGCACATAGGCATCAAACAGTCGACGCAGCTCGCTTTCCCATTCGCTGCACCAGGGGAATGCCTTTGTCAGGACCGCGGCGAGCGGAATCCCGGCATTGACCGTGCGCGAATAGATCGCAACGCAAGTCGCCTTGGCCGGAAAGCGGCGTTGGAGCTGCGAGAGCCCCAGCTCATGGCGCACCAGGTTCATCAGATCGGCCGAGTCTTCGCGGTCGTGAATCGTGAAGGAAGGATTGAGTCCGATCGCGTCCGCGTATTCGCGCAGCAGTCGCGCGCCGATGCCGTGGAACGTCCCCGCCCAGGCGAAGGCGGCAGCATTCCCGCCGGTCCTTGCTCCGGCGGCGCTCGCAACGATGCGGTCGACGCGGCGGATCATCTCGACCGCCGCGCGGCGCGTGAAGCTGAGAAGGAGAATTCGCCCGGGATCGGCGCCGTGGACCACGAGGTGCGCGACCCGGTGCGCGAGCGTGCTGGTCTTGCCCGAGCCCGCGCCTGCAATCACCAGGAGCGGCGCGCCGGCCGAGCGGATCGCATTGTCGATCCCGTATTCGACCGCGCGACGCTGGTCGCAATTGAGCTTGTCGAGATAGGTGTGCTCCACGCGATCAAAAATACGCATTCTGTCATTCCGGGGCCGCGAGCGTAGCGAGCGGAGCCCGGAATCCATAACCACAGACCGTCCGGTTGCGAACGGCGAGCGAGCAACTGCCGGCTGGGGTTATGGTTTCCGGGCTCGTCGGCAAGTCGGTGAAACCGACTTGCCGACGCCCCGGAATGACAGC
>Ga0073928_10000781_pt1 | contig 68163 bp, 65 predicted proteins | sample PaiPotPPA55metaG_FD_76969 | JGI IMG/M metagenome (GOLD analysis project Ga0073928, IMG submission 76969) | Iron sulfur acid spring bacterial and archeal communities from Banff, Canada, to study Microbial Dark Matter (Phase II) - Paint Pots PPA... ...
AAGTTTCCTAGTGAATTATTTCGGCCAGCCGGAGATTGCGGGGTTCACCGCAAAGACGGCGGCGGGTTACGTGTCGTTCTACTGGGCCGGTGCGATGATCGGGCGCTTCCTCGGCGCGGGACTCTTGCGGAAGTTTAGAGCCGGGCACCTGCTCGGCGCGTTTGCGGTTTGTACTTCATCGCTGGTTGGTCTATCGATGCTCACGCACGGGCACTTCGCCATGTGGAGCATCCTGGCGGTTGGCCTCTTCAATTCGATCATGTTTCCAACCATTTTCAGTCTGGGCGTGGCTGAACTCGGTCCTTTGACGGGAAATGGATCCGGAGTTCTGAACATGGCCATCGTGGGCGGCGCAATCGTCCCTTTGATCCAAGGTGCGATTGCTGATCACATCGGAATTCATCATGCATTCTTCATTCCCGTGATCTGCTACATGTACATCTTGTACTACGCCTTGAGTGGATCGAAACCAAACAGCGAACGATACGCGACAGCTTAGAAAGGTGACTTGGGAGTTGACAATGTTGATTGCAGGCGATATCGGAGGTACGAAAACGGACCTGGCGATCTACTCGCGCGAGTCCGGGCCGCACGCACCCTTGGCTCAAACTGAGGTCCATAGCGCTGACTATCCCAGCTTGCAGGCAATGGTCGCGGAATTTCTCGCTCAAGTGAAGATGTCGGTTGATGTCGCGTCATTTGATGTTGCCGGTCCTGTAATCGATGGTCGAGTGAAAACCACAAACCTGCCCTGGGTCATGGATGAAACGACGCTCGCGAAGGACATGAATCTGAAAGCCGCTCACCTGATGAACGATCTGGAAGCGGTGGCACGTGCGGTCCCGGCCTTGCGCGCCGAGGACATGATCACGATCAACAAAGGAGAGCCGGTGGCGAATGGCTCGATCGCAATCGTCGCTCCAGGCACAGGTTTAGGTGAATCCTTTCTGACCTGGGATGGATCACAGTATTCAGCCCACGGCTCCGAAGGCGGGCATTCTGATTTTGCTCCAACGGACGAGCGTCAAATCCGTCTGCTGCATTATCTTCTTCCTCGTTTCGGACACGTGGGAGTGGAGCGCGTCTGCTCTGGAATCGGCGTTCCCAACATTTACGAATTTCTACGGGACGAAGAGAAGATACCGGAACGGCCGGAAGTTGCTCAGTCGATCGTATCCGCAAAGGATCACACGAAAGCGATCGTGGAGGCTGCTTTCGATCCGCAATATCCAAGCGAATTGTGCCTGGCGACGGTTGATTTGCTCGTCTCCGTATTAGCAAGCGAGGCCGGCAACCTTGCACTGAAAGTTCTGGCGACGGGCGGGGTGTACTTGGCTGGCGGCATTGCCCTTCACCTCGTGAAACTGCTGCAAAAACCGCAGTTCGTGCAGACCTTCACCGGAAAGGGCCGCTTCAAAGACTTAATGGAGCGAATGCCGATTCACATCATCACCACACGCGCGGCTCTTCTCGGAGCCGCCACATTCGGACTGCAGAGCCTGGGTAAGCTCAAAAACCGCGAAGAAGCAAAAGCATCCCTCGCGCCTGTTTAGTTCGGGTGACGAGATGGTAATAGAAAGGATGAAAGGAGATCAGAATGGCAGCGAACCCTCAACCGCAGGTGAAGAAACCAGCGATCAAACAATCCGCGTGGAAAGCACTGACCGCGCACTACAAGGCCGCTTCAAAGCTCCACTTGCGGCAGTTATTCGCAGACGACCCCAAGCGCGGGCAGCGCATGGCAGTGGAGGTCGTGGGTCTATACCTCGACTATTCCAAGAATCGTGTTGCTGATGAAACCATTCAGCTCCTTCTCCAACTTGCCGCAGAGTCCGGTTTGCGAGCACGGATCGACGCCATGTTCAGCGGTGAGAAGATCAACATCACCGAAAAGCGAGCGGTGCTGCACGTGGCTCTGCGTGCTCCGAAAGTTGAATCGATCTTTGTGGATGGAAAGAATGTCGTGCCCGAAGTCCACGCGGTGCTCGACCGGATGGCTGACTTCTCCAATCGTCTGCGCAGCGGCGAATGGAAAGGTCATACCGGAAAACGCATTCGGAATGTCATAAACATCGGAATCGGCGGCTCCGACCTTGGTCCGGTCATGGCATACGAGGCGCTCAAGCACTACTCGGAACGCTCGATGACCTTTCGTTTTGTCTCGAATGTGGATGGAACGGACTTCGCCGAGGCGGTCGAGGATCTCGATTCGGAGGAGACGCTATTCATCGTCTCGTCAAAAACTTTTACCACCCTCGAAACCATGACGAATGCGCATACCGCTCGCGATTGGTCGCTGTCCGGACTGGGAGGCAATGAAAAGTCAGTGGCAAAACACTTTGTCGCGGTTTCGACCAACGCAGCCGAGGTTTCGAAGTTTGGCATTGATACCGCGAACATGTTCGGATTCTGGGATTGGGTTGGCGGCCGCTATTCCATGGATTCGGCGATTGGCCTTTCGACCATGATTGCCGTCGGTCCCGAAAACTTCCGCGCAATGCTGAGCGGCTTCCACGAAATGGATGAGCACTTCCGCACGGCTCCATTTGAGGCCAATCTTCCGGTTCTGATGGGACTGCTGGCTGTCTGGAACAACGACTTTCTCGGCGCGGAGACGGTCGCTGTATTGCCTTACGAACAGTACCTGAAACGCTTTCCCGCCTATTTGCAGCAACTGACGATGGAAAGCAATGGGAAGCACGTCACGCTCGATGGGAAAGCCGTTAACCAAGACACAGGTCCCATCTACTGGGGTGAACCTGGGACCAACGGTCAACACTCTTTCTATCAGCTGATTCATCAAGGCACGCGCCTCATTCCCTGCGACTTCATCGGATTTGCGAAGGCCTTAAATCCGCTGGGCCGCCATCATGACATGCTGCTCGCCAATGTGTTTGCTCAAACTGAAGCGCTGGCATTTGGTAAGACACCAGAGCAAGTGAAAGCAGAGGGCACTCCGGACTGGCTTGTGCCGCATCGCGTCTTTGAAGGCAACCGCCCCTCCAACACGATCCTCGCTGAGCAGCTCGACCCCGAAACACTCGGCAAGCTTATCGCGCTTTACGAGCACTCGGTCTTCACGCAAGGCGTGCTCTGGAACATTGATTCGTTCGATCAGTGGGGTGTGGAGCTAGGCAAGGTATTGGCGCAGCGCATCATTCCAGAACTCGAAAATCCTGCCGAACCAGTGCTTAACCACGACAGTTCGACCAACACTTTGATTCGCCGTTACCGAAAAATGAAGGAGTCGCAATGACCACGATAGGCATTGATCAACCTTTATATGTCCTCCCATTCGATCACAGGGGATCGTTCCAGACCAAAATGTTTGGTTGGCCCGGCACGTTAAACTCAGCTCAAACGGCAGAGATCGCCGCCGCCAAGCAAGTCATTTACGATGGCTTCAAAGCCGCGCTCGAAACCGGAGTGTCGGAGCGGAAGGCCGGCATCCTCGTTGACGAGCAATTCGGCGCCGCCATCCTTCGTGATGCCACCTCACACGCTTACACAACTGCCTGCCCGGCGGAGAAGAGTGGTCAGGAAGAGTTCGACTTCCAGTACGGCGAGGAATTCGCCCAACACATTGAGGCTTTCCAGCCAACTTTCTGTAAAGTCCTCGTTCGCTACAACCCCGAAGGCGATCGCGCTCTAAATCAGCGCCAGGCAAACCGACTTAGAAAGCTCTCGGAGTACCTGCACGCTGGGGGTCGCAGCAAATTTATGTTCGAGTTGCTGGTCCCCGCGGAAAAGTCGCAGCTCGACCAAGTCAGCGGAGATAAGAAGGCCTACGACTTGCATCTCCGTCCCGGACTCATGGCTGAGACCATCATGCAGCTGCAGGATGCAGGGGTCGAGCCAGATGTGTGGAAGATCGAGGGGCTCGACCGGCGCGAAGATTGCAAACAAATTGTCGCGGTTGCACGTCGCGGACATCGCGATAAGGTCGGCTGCATCATTCTCGGCCGTGGAGAGAACGATCAAAAGGTGCGCGAGTGGCTCACCACTGCAGCCACAGTCGACGGCTTCATCGGATTCGCTGTGGGACGCACCAGCTTCTGGGGCCCGCTGGTTGACATGCGCGCGCAGAAGATCACGCGCGAGGCCGCTGTGGCCGAGATTGCAAGCCGCTATCGGGAATTCGTGCACATATTTGAGAATGCGCGTACCGAAGCTCACGCGACTGTGAGCTAGAAAGACGCTCGCACCATGCAAAACGATGTTATCAAACTCGCTCCGTCGATTCTTGCTGCCGACTTTGCACGTCTGGGGGAGCAAGTCGCTGAGGCTGAGCGAGCGGGGGCCGATCGGATTCATGTGGATGTCATGGACGGACACTTCGTGCCCAACATCGCGATCGGAGCGCCGATTGTGCAGTCGCTCCGCCGAATCACCCATCTGCCGATGGAAACACATTTGATGATTTCCGATCCGGACTTTTTCCTCGACGAGTTTGCCGAAGCCGGTTCGACGTCATTTCTCGTCCATTGGGAAGGTAATAACAATGTGCACCGCACGGTGCAGCGAATTAAGACGCTTGGAAAACGTACTGGAGTGGCAATTAACCCCGCTACTCCCGCGTCGGTTCTGGAAGAAATTCTTCCAGATCTCGACCAGGTGCTGGTCATGACCGTGAATCCGGGATTCGGGCATCAGCATTTTTTGCAGTCAACTTTGCCCAAACTTCGGCGGGTTGCGCAGATGATCGAACAGATCAAGCCCGATTGTGAATTAGAAGTCGACGGGGGAATCGATGAGGCGACGGCTCGAATGGCAGTCGCAGCAGGAGCCAATGTGCTCGTCGCGGGTACGTCAGTATTTGCCGCTGACAGGAGCGTGGCTGCTGCAATGGAATCGTTGCGTGACGCGGTTTCGCAGGTAGCGCAGTGAATCAAACCCAATTTTCAGAAGAGGAGAATTTATGCAACTCGGAATGATAGGACTCGGCAGAATGGGCGCCAATATGGTGCGACGTCTGATCAGAAAAGGACACAGCTGTGTCGTGTTCGACAGGTCGCCACAAGCAGTGGCGGGTCTGGTCAAAGACCACGCGATCGGAGCAGATTCTCTGATCGATTTCGTGAAGAAACTCGAGAAACCACGCGCAGTGTGGTTGATGGTTCCTGCGGCGGTGGTCGATCAGACGATCTCGGACTTGTTGCCGCACCTCGAAGCCGGCGACATCCTTATCGACGGTGGAAACTCCTACTACGTGGACGACATCCAACGTGCAAAGAACCTGGCGCCCAAACAGATTCACTACGTTGACGTAGGCACCAGCGGCGGCGTCTGGGGTCTCGAACGTGGCTACTGCATGATGATCGGCGGCGAGAAGGACGTCGTCCGGCACCTCGATCCTATTTTCTCGGCGCTCGCTCCGGGAATCGGCGATATATCGCGCACGCCAGGACGCGAGAAAGTCGACGGCACCGCTGAGCAAGGCTACCTGCATTGCGGCCCGAATGGCGGCGGCCACTTCGTCAAGATGGTCCACAACGGAATCGAGTATGGAATCATGGCGGCCTATGCGGAAGGCCTGTCGGTGTTGCGCTCGGCCAATGTCGGCAAGCAACAGCACGGCGTTGATGCTGAAACAACCCCGCTGCGCGACCCGGAACACTACCAGTACGACTTCAATCTGCGAGATGTAGCGGAAGTGTGGCGCCGCGGCAGCGTCATTGCATCATGGCTGCTGGATCTAACCGCAACCGCCTTAATTCAGGATCCTGCGCTTTCGAAGTTCGCGGGCCGGGTCTCCGATTCCGGTGAAGGCCGCTGGACGATCAAAGCTGCAATTGATGAAGCGGTTCCGACTCCGGTGCTCACTGCCTCGCTGTACGAGCGTTTCAGCTCACGCGGCGAAGCCGACTACGCCGACAAACTTCTGTCCGCAATGCGTTTCGAATTCGGCGGACATTTGGAAAAGCCGAAAGAAAAATCTGAGGCTGCTTAAAGGAGAGCTATTCATGACCAATTTCCACTCGGACGCACTCGTTTTTTTCGGCGCCACCGGCGATCTTGCCTACAAAAAGATTTTCCCGTCGCTCCAATCGATGGTAAAGAGGGGGCACCTCAACGTTCCCGTGGTCGGGGTCGCTAAAGCTGGATGGAATCTCGATCAACTTCGTGCTCGCGCAAAGGACAGCTTGGAGAAACATGGCGGGCTTGATCCCGCCGCTTTCGAAACACTCGTCGGCCTTTTGCGGTATGTGGACGGCGACTATCAGGATCCAGCAACCTTCACCGCGCTTCGGAAGGAACTCAAAAACGCGAATTGCCCAGCGCATTACCTGGCAATTCCGCCTGTGTTGTTCGAAACCGTAGTCCGGCATCTGGCCGATTCGAATTGCGGCAGAGGCGCGCGGGTCATCGTAGAGAAACCATTCGGGCATGATCTGGCGACGGCGCAGGAACTGAACAAGGTTCTGCTTGGGACCTTCGACGAAGCCGACGTCTTCCGTATTGACCATTATCTTGGCAAGCGAGCAGTCAACAATGTGCTGGCGTTCCGCTTTGCCAATACTTTTGTCGAAGCCTTCTGGAACCGCAACTACATCGAGAGCGTCGAGATCACAATGGCGGAGGACTTCGGCGTACAGGGCCGTGGGGGGTTTTACGATCAGACGGGTACCATCCGCGACGTGGTCCAGAACCATTTGTTTCAGGTGTTGTCGAATCTCACGATGGAGCCGCCGGTTCGCACCGATAGCCAGTCGGTTCGCGACGAGAAAGTGAAAGTGCTGAAAGCGATCCCGCCCATTGAGGAGAAGAACCTGGTTCGCGGTCAGTTCCGCGGCTACCGAGATGAAAACGGCGTGGCCAAGGATTCACAGACAGAGACTTTCGCAGCCCTGAAATTGGAAATCAATTCCTGGCGCTGGAAAGGGGTGCCATTCTACATTCGCGCCGGCAAGTGTCTGCCGACGACTTGCACCGAAATTGTTGGGAAGTTTCGCAAGCCTCCGACACTAATTCCAGACAGCCAGTTGGTGGAAAACCATCTGCGCCTGCGGTTGAGTCCGGAGATCACGATCGCAATGGGAATGATGAACCTGGCCCCTAACGCTGAGGGACTCGTGCTTCAGAGCGCCGAGATGATGGCCAACCACTCTCCACGCGCTGATGAGATGGACGCATACGAACGCGTGCTCGGAGCGGCTATGGATGGGGATAGTACGCTGTTCGCTCGCGAAGACTATGTCGAAGAGGCCTGGCGCATTGTCGAACCCGTCCTGAAAAAGAGCACTCCGATTTATCAGTACACCCCCAACACCTGGGGCCCGCAGGAAGTCGCGCGTCTGACTCCGCCGGGAGGCTGGAGCAACCCCGGCGATAAGAAAGCATTCTCGGTCGCAAGTGAGGCAGCCTGATGAAGATCCAAGTCTATGCCGATGCTGACACTGTCGCCCGCGAAGCTGCGAAGCTCATCGCTAAGGAAGCGCGAGATGCGGTTGCCACTCGCGGCAAATTTGTCATGGCAGTGAGTGGGGGCAAAACCCCGTGGATCATGCTTCGCGATCTCGCGCAGGAAGATGTGCCGTGGAAGGGCGTGCATGTCGTCCAGGTGGACGAAAGAGTCGCACTCGAAGGCGATCCCGACAGGAACCTTACCCATTTACGTGAAAGTCTGCTCGAGCATGCACCTTTACGCCCCGATCAAATCCACGCCATGCCGGTGGAGTCAGGGAATATTGAAGCCGCTTGTGCAAAGTATGCGCTGATTCTGGAGGCGATCGCAGGCTCACCAGCTGTGCTCGATCTCGTTCATTTGGGGCTTGGGCCTGATGGACACACCGCGTCACTGGTACCGAGAGACCCGGTCCTCGACGTGAAAGAAGTAGACGTTGCACTCACGGGAATCTTCCAGGGACGGAGGCGCATGACCCTGACCTATCCGATTATTAATCGCGCCCGTTGCGTGCTTTGGCTAGCGACGGGAGCCGAAAAATCTGGAATGCTTGCTCGCCTGCAAGCTGGAGACGTTTCCATTCCGGCCGGCCGCGTTAGCAGGGATCATGCCGTGATTCTGGCAGATCGCGCTGCCGCGGGCCAAGTTGTAAAGGAATCGAAGGCAGAAGTGGCTTGAGAAAACGCGGCTTACCCTGAGTGAAGCCGGAATATTCTGCGCCCCGATAATTAACAAGGAGAGCATATGCGCATTGGAATCGCCGCCGATCACGGCGGGTTTGGATTGAAAGAGGACCTTCGCCGCCGCCTCACCGCCGCGGGTCATGACGTTGTTGACTTCGGTGCAAACCGGCTCGAGCCAGGCGACGACTACCCGGATTTCGTTACTCCGTTGGCGCGGGCAGTGGCGTCACGCAAGGTAGAGCGCGGGGTTGCTATTTGCGGAAGCGGGGTTGGGGCTTCAGTCTGCGCCAACAAAGTTCCGGGGGTCCGCGCCGCTCTGATCAATGATCACTTTTCTGCCCGGCAAGGGGTCGAGGACGATCACATGAACATTATTTGTCTCGGTGGCCGGGTCATGGGGACCATGGTGGCCTGGGATCTTGTCGAAACTTTTCTGGCAGCCGAGTTCAGCCAGGCCGAACGCCACCTGAGACGTCTGAGCAAAGTTGCCGCACTTGAAAAGAAGGCCGCCAGCGAACTCGGAGCCAAGACTTCGGCAATTCCGGCGTAGCTGTCGAGAGACCGAATTTGAATACTTACCACGGAGGCAGTCATGAGTACCGCAATAGCTCCAGTTGAGAATCTGAGCGCCGCACAACTCGATCAGTTGTGCATCAACACGATTCGCACGCTCTCCATCGATGCCGTGCAGCAGGCCAACTCCGGGCACCCCGGAACGCCAATGGCGCTCGCGCCGCTCGTCTATACGATATGGAATCGTGTCCTCAAATTCGATCCCCGGGACCCGGTCTGGCCCAATCGGGATCGCTTCGTGCTGTCGAACGGCCATGCCTCGATGTTGCTCTGGTCTGCGCTCCATCTCACCGGCGTTCAAGCCGTAAATGCCGACTACGAAACATTGGGGCAGCCTTCGGTCACGCTCGACGATATCCGCCGCTTCCGCCAACTCGGCAGCAAGGCTCCCGGGCATCCTGAATACCACTGGGTATCGGGGGTTGAGACCACGACTGGCCCGCTCGGGCAGGGTGCGGCAACGAGCGTTGGCATGGCAATCGCGGAGAAATGGCTCTCCCACCACTACAATCGACCGGGCTTCGAGATCTTCAACTACAACATTTATACGGTCTGTGGCGACGGGTGCCTGATGGAAGGTATTGCATCGGAGGCCGCATCGCTCGCCGGGCATCTCGGGCTCGACAATCTGTGCTGGATATACGACAACAATCACATCACGATCGAAGGCAACACGCGCATTGCGTTCACCGAAGACGTCCAGACACGATTCATTGCGTATGGATGGAATGTCCTGCGAGTCGGCGATGCGAACGACATCGATCGCATCGAACAAGCGCTCGAGGTCTTTCGGAAAACGAAAGGCCGCCCCACTTTCATTGTTCTCGATAGTCATATCGGATACGGTTCACCGCATAAGCAGGACACTGCCGCAGCGCATGGAGAGCCGCTCGGAGAAGACGAGGTTCGTTTATGCAAGAGGGCCTATGGATTTCCCGAAGATGCAAAGTTTTTTGTCCCCGAGGGCGTGTACGACCACTATAAAGACGGGATCGGCAAACGTGGCGCTGAAGCCCGACAAAAGTGGTCGCAACTTTTTGAATCGTATCGCGCTCAATATCCAGACCTCGGAGTCGAAGTGGAGTTGATGCAGAAGCGCGAGCTTCCGACGGGATGGGACCGCAACCTCCCCGTATTTCCTGCCGACGCGAAGGGTATCGCTGGTCGCGATGCTTCAGGAAAGGTGCTGAACGTGCTTGCACAGAATATTCCGTGGTTCCTTGGCGGATCTGCCGATCTTGGTCCGTCCAACAAAACCCTCTTCACGTATCCAGGGGCAGAAAATTTTCAGGCCGACACTCCGGAAGGAAAAATCCTGCACTTCGGCATTCGCGAGCACGCAATGGCTGCAATCGTCAACGGACTCTCCTTATCTAAACTGCGAGCGTTTGGAGCGAGTTTCTTCATATTCAGCGATTACGCACGTCCGGCGATTCGTTTGGCCGCCCTCATGGAACTGCCCAGTAATTTTATTTTCACGCATGACGCCATGGGCGATGGTGAGGATGGTCCCACGCACCAGCCGATCGAGCACCTCATTTCCTTGCGCGCGATACCAGGACTGATCACACTGCGCCCCGGAGATGCCAACGAAGTAGTCGAGGCATACCGCTTCATCATGCAGCTGCGGCACCAGCCCGCGGTGCTGGCGTTGTCGCGTCAGCCATTGCCGATTCTCGATCGCAACAAGTATGCTCCGGCTTCCGGCGTCGCGAAGGGAGCCTATGTGCTCGCGGACGCCCCCGGGGGAAATCCGGAGGTGATCTTCATCGCTTCCGGCAGCGAGCTTAGCCTCGCAATCGCTGCCCACGAGACTCTCGTCGCAGAAGGCATTCGCTCGCGCGTGGTGTCCATGCCCTCGTGGGAAATTTTCGAGCACCAGCCGCAGGCATACCGCGAGAGCGTTCTGCCGCCCAACGTAAAAGCTCGGGTAGCAGTGGAACAGGGGTCAATTCTGGGATGGGATCGATACGTTGGTAATTCCGGCCGGGTTATCGGGATGAATACTTTTGGCGCTTCGGCTCCGCTGAAAGAACTGCAAAAAAAGTTTGGCTTCGAGCCGAACCGGGTAGTCATGGCTGCCAAGGAGCAGTTAAAGAAAGGCTGATTCAAGTGAAGTCCGCCGCCAGACGACTTGCAGCGTAGCAATCGCCGGACCTGAGAGGTAGCCCGCACGATTGATACGAGTAGGTGTTTAGGGATGGAAACATCGGAATTCAGCACAGTGAAAATGCCCCCGGTCGTGAATATTGGCAGATGTTTGCCTTGCGAGGACGCCTCCGGGCTGGTGCACGCTTGAGCGTGGCAGAGACTCTATTCTAGTTGCGGGGGGATTGTCTCTACTGGGGGCGGGATTGCTTCTCTGCTTCCGTTAAGCCATTATCACGGGAGAACGCCCGAGGCGGGTGGACGCCATATCCGAAGTTTTCTGCGATGCCGCCACGACGTAAGCTTGCTCAACCCTACGGCCCGGTCTGTGCCGAACGTGTGTTACCCTTCCGTCCGACATCCGAAAATCATCGGTTCTTATGCAGTATTTAGATGCACTGGGGCGGTCGCCGATATAACACCTTTAACGGCACAGAATCCGAGCCTAGTCCACGAGCATCCAGTTTACCCATGAGGCAGCCGTGCGATGAAGTCGTAATGCGGGCGAAGCCTTCGGATGTTCCGTGCAAGGCTGAATCACGGCATTGGATACTTGCGGCCACAATCCTCGGTTCGAGCATGGCATTCATTGACAGTACAGTGGTCAATGTGGCCCTGCCCGCGTTGCAGGCTACTTTTCATGCCAATGTCGTGGATGTTCAATGGGTGGTCGAATCATACGGCTTGTTCCTGTCTGCCCTGATCCTGGTTGGCGGTGCACTGGGCGATTCCGTTGGCCGGCGGGCAATGTTCCTGCTGGGAGTGGCGGTGTTCGCTGCCGCCTCTACCGGATGTGGTCTCTCTTCGAGCATCACAAGTCTCGTGGTCTGGCGTTGCATCCAGGGAATCGGTGCCGCTTTCCTCGTCCCCGGCAGTCTTGCGATCATCAGTGCATCCTTTGACGAGAAGTCACGCGGTCAAGCCATCGGAACTTGGTCGGGATTCACTGCAATTACCACTGCTCTTGGTCCGGTTGTTGGTGGATGGTTGATTGAGCACGCTTCCTGGCACTGGGTGTTCTTTATTAACCTTCCATTGGCGGCCGCCGTGATCGGAATGTCGTTGTGGCACGTTTCCGAGTCGCACAGCTCTACGGCACAAAAGCTGGATTGGGCGGGTGCTCTGATGGCTACGGTCGGGCTGGCTGGACTGGTGTACGGATTTGTGGAATCGGCAACGCTCGGTTGGCTCCATCCTCGGATATTGGGAAGTTTGCTCACCGGCTTCGTCTGTCTCGTTCTTTTTCTAGTTGTTGAGAAAAGGGTGGCCGCACCGATGGTTCCGCTGTCGTTATTTAAGTCGCGCAGCTTCAGCGGCGCCAATTTTCTGACTTTGTTCCTTTATGCCGCACTTGGAATTTTCTTTTTTCTGTTTCCCCTCAACTTTATCCAGATACAGGGATTTTCCGCTACTGTCACTGGGGCCGCAGCGCTGCCGATGATCTTGCTCCTCTTCTTTCTTTCACGCTGGTCCGGTGGGCTCGTAGTGCGCTACGGACCAAGGACTCCACTCATCGTTGGTCCGCTCGTTGCCGCAATAGGATTTCTCCTTTTCGCCGTGCCTTCAACCAGGGCTAACTACTGGACGACCTTCTTCCCGGCATTCATGGTTCTTGGATTGGGGATGGCTATCAGCGTTGCACCCTTGACGACGGTCGTCATGGGTTCGGTGGAAGAGGACCGTGTTGGCACAGCTTCGGGAATCAACAATGCGCTGGCCCGAGTTGCGGGAGTGATGGCCGTGGCAGTTTTAGGAGTTGTAATGGTCGAAGCATTTGGGCACCGCCTGCAAGAGTCGCTTTCGAGTTTGGCCTTGGCCCCCGACATTCTGCAGGGCATTAGGTCGGATGCTGCTAAGCTCGGTGGCCTGGGCCCACCTTCCAACCTGGATGGGAAGAGCGCGGCGTCGGTCCGGACTGCAGTTGCTCAGGCATTCGTGTTTGGGTTTCGAGTGGTTATGCTACTTTGCGCCGGCCTTGCTGCAGCCAGCGCCGTGGTTGCGTTGCGGATGATTCCTTGCCCAGGCCCCCAAGCCCGGCTATCTGCCCGGAAGGGGAAGGGCGGCTAGTCGATTGCTGCAGACCTGGAGTGAGCCCGACAAGGTCACCAAGATCACCCAGAGTGGGCAGCGGTGACGCTAGCAATACCATCTCTCCTGGTTAACGGCAGTCCACTATTTCCATCCGTTGCTTTGGTCGCCAGGCTCTGATACGCGCTCAGATGCCCTGTATCAAAGGAATGCCCCGATCCTGCCCTATACGGTCGCCACGTCCGGTAGGTGGATTCGTCAGTGACTTGACGGGGCAGGCCGCCTGACTCTCCAGGTTACGCACCCAATGGCGCAGCGTGAGCACGTAATGCTCGCGCAGGTTCTCTGGACAACGATGTCTGGGTTGAGACCATTGCACTCCCAGGACGCTCAGTCGCATTCACGATCTCAAGGTTCAAGAAGAGTTCCGAGTGCCGCAAATGCCGGCGGCCGCAGAGTCGCGGCCCGATCCCGGAGGCCGGATTTGGCTAGGTCTAATGAATGGAGATCTTGCTCGATATCGGCATGGCAAGACAGCGATCTTCTCTTTCAAGCACGATCGTTAGCAAAGATCTCGTCTCCCTCCGCTCACGCGTGATCTAGAAATTGACTACACGTGGCCAAAACAATTAGATCGAATGTCCCTGGAACGGAATATTCGGCTAATGGGGCGACCTCTCCGGCTTCGATAGACAAATCGCCTCCGATGTCAGTGACACCAAGGCCGGAGGCTTTGATCGCTTCTGCCGACGTGGCATTCCGGGTTGCAAGTGAGACAGAAGCGCCGACTGCCGGCAGACGCGCTCCTATGATTCCGCCCAATGCTCCCGCGCCCACAATCAGTGTTTTCATGAATCCTCCACACGATCTTTCCATCGTTACCCGAGCGATGTATATCGCGGACTTTGAGTTGGTGACACGCCCTAATGGAAGTCGAGCCAATTCCGAATATTTGAGACGGTATCTTCGTAAAACGTCTTGTAAAGACCCTGTGATACGGAACCGATATGGGGCGTTGCCAGTACCTGGTCCAGCGTCCGGAAAGGGTGAGACGGAGGCAGCGGCTCACTGTCGAATACGTCGATCGCCGCGCCGGCGATTTGCTTGTTCTTCAACACACTGATTAAAGCTTGCTCCTCGACAATCGGCCCGCGCGACGCATTGATCAACCAGGCCGTTGGCTTCATCCTCCCCAGATCCGCAGCGCCTACCAGGCTGCGCGTACGGCTGCTCAACACCAAATGGATCGTCAGGATGTCCGCCCGCTCGAACAGCTGGTCCTTGGAAACAAGGACTGCACCCGCAGCTTTAGCGACCTCGGGCGTCATGTTCTGACTCCAAGCAATCAGATTCATTCTAAAAGCACTCCCAATCCGTGCGACCTGTGATCCAATCCGCCCAAGCCCCAGAACGCCAAGGGTCTTTCCGCGGAGATCCGTGCCCACTGCTTGCTGCCAGCCGCCGGATCGGACGGATTTGTTCTCCGTCACGATATGTCGCGCGGAGGCCAAGATCAGCCAGGTAAATTCGATTGTCGGGTCAGACCTATATCCCGTGTGAACGACTGCGATCCCATGATCACCCGCCGCGGCGACATCGATCGACGCGTTTACAGATCCCGTCGAGGCAATGAGCTTGAGATTGGGAAGGCGCTCAATGACGTTGCGGGGCAGTGGGGTCCGCTCGCGCATGACACATGCGACATCAAAAGGCAGCAACCGCTCAATCACAGCGTCCGGATCGGCGACGTGGTCCTGAAATACGGCGATGTCCGCTCGATCGCGGAGCACCGACCAATCGGCGCTTTCAAGCGCCGCATTCTGGTAATCGTCCAGAACCGCGATCTTGTACTTTTCCATTGGCATTCCATCCCTCCGTGACTGATTCCGCCTTTCGTACTCTGCGACGACGGCTCGGTCTACCAACTCGTCAGTTTGTTTGTCAGTGTTTTACATTGGACTCCGCACCCCGTTGGAGGGCCAAGAGGAAGTCGGCGGATGGAAATCTTTCCTGCATGGCCCGGCAGGTCAGGACCGCGAGAAAGTGATATCAAGTGTGAATCCTTGATCGGTTCCGGAGAATCTCACGTTGGGAGCGGAGGCAGCGTTCTCACCTCGACAACACCGATTGCTGGGCCACGTCTAGCTACATCGTTCGCACGAAGCAAGATTGAATGAGCGAGAAGAGGCTTTGTAATGATTCTGGGTGGGAAATTGGCCTTGCCAAGCTTCGAAATTTCGGAATATTTCGTCTACAAAGGTCGTCGCCTCTCGCTGCCAGCAAACGGAGTTGATCCTTCGCGAATAATCCATTCCAAACTTAGGTCAAGCGCGGGTGCGGTTGGATGTACATGGGCACGCGATTGTAAACTTGTCGTCCGAACCGTCACATGCGACCAGGACGACATCCGATGGAGCCCAATCCGATGAGCGCGCCCCAAGCGGCGGACAAACCACGTGCCGACGCGCAGCCGGTGACCGCGCTACTGACTCGGGCCGCGATCTTCCTGGTCGTAACGCTAAACCCGGACTCTGAGAACCGCGCCGCCGTGCGCTCGTTCTGCGGAGACCTCGCGGCACTGGTGCGAGCGGTCGCATTTCGCGATCTTGAAGGAGGGCTTTCCTGCGTCATGGGGTTTGGCTCGGACGCGTGGGACCACCTCGTCGGATGGCCACGCCCGGCAGAGTTGCACCCATTCCGCGAGATTCGCGCCGGAGTGCGCCATGCGGTCTCGACCCCGGGCGACTTGCTGTTCCACATCCGCGCCGAGCGAATGGATCTTTGCTTCGAGCTTGCGACGCAAATCATGACACGCCTCGGTGATGCCGTTTCACCGGCGGACGAAGTGCACGGTTTCCGCTACTTCGATGATCGCGATATTATCGGTTTTGTCGACGGCACGGAGAATCCCAGGGGCGAGGCAGCGACCGAAGCCGTGCTCGTCGGCGACGAGGACTCTGTGTTTGCCGGGGGCAGCTACGTCATCGTTCAAAAATATCTCCACGATGTTAACGCGTGGAATGCTCTCTCCACAGAGGCGCAAGAACGCATTATCGGCCGCACCAAGCTGTCTGACATCGAATTGGACGATTCCGTCAAGCCCACCTCGGCGCACAACGCGCTCACTACGATCGTTGAGAACGGGAAAGAGATCAAGATCCTACGCGATAACATGCCTTTCGGCCGGGCTGCGCACGGTGAATTTGGCACGTACTTTATCGGCTACAGCCGTTCGCCCCGCACGATCGAGCAGATGCTCGAGAATATGTTCGTCGGCCGGCCGCCTGGCAACTACGATCGGTTGCTCGACTTCAGCCGCGCCGTCACCGGAAACCTGTTCTTCGTACCCTCCGCGACGTTCTTGGAGAGCGTAACCGAAGATCAGCCTGCGGTTGCAGGACCCTCGGTCGCGCCAGCGGCGGCCGAGCCCTCTCCGTCCAGCCCGCCGGTGCGCGAGGGTTCACTCGGCATCGGTTCTCTCAAAGGAGACATGCGACATGAATAACCTCCATCGCGAACTTGCCCCCATTTCCGACTCGGCATGGGCTCAGATCGAAGAGGAAACAACGCGCACGCTCAAGCGCTACCTTGCCGGACGGCGTGTCGTCGACCTAAAAGGCCCGGCCGGCACTGGCCTTTCTGCCGTCGGCACCGGCCACCTGCGGACGATCGACGCCCCGGCGAAAGGCATCGTCGCGAGGCAGCGCGAGGTGAAGGCACTGGTCGAGCTGCGTGTTCCGTTCGAACTGGATCGCCAGGCGATTGACGACGTCGATCGTGGCGCGAACGACTCGGACTGGCAGCCGGCGAAAGACGCCGCGCGACAGATCGCTTTTGCCGAGGACGGCGCCATATTCGAGGGCTATGCAGCCGGCGGCATTGGGGGCATCCGCAAGGGGACAAGCAATCCAATCATGACGCTGCCTGCCGACGTCCGGGAATACCCGGAAGCCATTGCCCAAGGCTTAAGCCGGCTTCGTCTCGTCGGTGTCAACGGCCCCTACTCTGTGCTGCTCGGTGCCGACGCATACACCGCTCTCTCCGAGACCAGCGACCACGGATACCCGGTCCTGGAGCACGTCAAGCGGCTGGTCAACGATCAAATCATATGGGCGCCTGCCATCGCCGGCGCTTTCGTGCTGACCACTCGCGGCGGTGATTTCGAACTACACATCGGGCAGGAGGTTTCTATCGGTTATCTCAGCCACACCGATACCGCTGTCCGCTTGTATCTGCAGGAGACCTTCACTTTCCTCCTGCTCACCACCGAGGCTGCCGTCGCCCTGGTTCCTCCCGCCAAGGTGAAGAAGACTTGACATAACTGGAAGCCGTGGCAAAATCCCTAGTTCGATGGACAGAAGAACCTTCTTAAAACGATCAGGAATGGCGGCGCTGGGTCCGCTGTGGGCGCGCGAGCCATGCGGAGCCGCAAAGAATCTTGCGCGCGATGTGGGAACAGCGGACCTGCGGAATGCGGCGCGCGTAGCTGCGGGGAATCGGCGGCGGCCGTCGGATGCGGATTGGCCTTCGCAGGCAGCGTGGAAGCGCCTGAATGATGAGGTCGACGGAAATTTGATTCCGGTGAAATTTCCGATCGAGGCTTGCCTCAAAGACGCGGGAAGCGCGGGCTGCCAGAATCTGTTCAACAATATTCACAATCCCTATTACATCGGAGACCAGCCTGGCTTGACGCAAACGTTGGGATGGGTGGACGCGTGGGTTAGCAAACCCAGCGTTTACGTCGTGGCGGCGAGCAAGGCAGATCACATCTCGGCGGCGGTGAACTTCGCACGGGAAAATGATTTGCGGCTGGTGGTGAAGGGCGGCGGGCACAGTTATCAGGGAACCTCGAACGCGGCGGATTCGCTGCTCGTATGGACGCGAGGCATGCACGACATCACCATGCATGAAACCTTTGTTTCACAAGGATGCAAGGGCAGGCATGCCCCACAACGCGCGGTGACGCTCGGCTCCGGTGCGATTTGGATGCAAGCGTACGACGCGGTGACGACAAAAGGCGGCGCGTATGTGCAAGGCGGCGGCTGCACTACGGTCGGAGTGGCGGGCCTGGTTCAGAGCGGGGGCTTCGGAAGTTTTTCGAAACATTATGGAACCGCGGCGGCGGGATTGTTGGAGGCGGAAGTAGTGACCGCGGATGGGAACGTGCGCGTCGCGAATGCATGCACGAACCCAGATTTGTTTTGGGCGCTGAAGGGTGGCGGGGGAGGAACATTTGGCGCAGTGAGTAAAGTGACGCTGCGCGTACGGGAACTGCCGGAATTCTGGGGGGCAGCGATTCTTACGGTGAAGGCCGTGTCAGATGACGCGTTTCGGCGTTTGCTGCGGTACTTCGTCGGGTTCTATCGAGAGCATCTTTTCAACGATCACTGGGGCGAGCACGCGCGCATTGCGGGCGACAATGTGCTCGACTTGTTGATGGTGTGTCACGATCTGAGTACGGAAGAAGTAAGAAAGATATGGCAACCCTTTCTGGATTGGGTGGCACGCTCGCTGGCCGCTTACACAATCGAGGGACAACCGATTCTGGGCAGTATGCCGGCTCGGCATTGGTGGGACGTGGAGTGGAGGAAGCAGAACCATCAAGCAGTTTTTAACTTGGACCAACGGCCCGGAGCGAGTTCAAACAACGCCTGGTGGACGGGAGACGCGGGGCAAGTGGCATGGTTCCTTTACGGATACGAATCGTTGTGGATGCCGGCCTCTCTGCTCGAAGATGATTCGCAGGAGCGGCTCGCGCAGGCGCTGTTTGCCGGTTCGCGCCACAAAGATATCGAACTGCATTTCAATAAAGGACTGGCGGGAGGGCCGCGCGAGGCCATGGAGACGACACGCGATACAGCAACGAACCCCGCAGTGCTGAATGCGTTTGCGCTGGCTATCGTAGGCGACGCAGGCGGCGGATATCCCGGCGTGCGCGGCCATGAGCCGGATGTTGAGGCCGGACGAAAATCTCGGCAAGAGATCCACAAGTGCGTAAATGAGTTGCGCGCGATCGTGCCGGATGACGGAGCCTACGTTTCGGAGAGCGATTTTTTTCAGGAACACTGGCAGCAAGCATACTGGGGAAGCAATTACGCACGGCTGGCGTCGGTGAAAAACAAATACGATCCGACAGGATTATTTTTTGTGCATCACGGCGTGGGCTCGGAACAGTGGAGCGAGGACGGGTTTGTGAGGAAAGCGGAGAGTTAATAGTCGAACATCGAGAGTAACGATCGCTTCCGCTTCGCCTTTATTCGCCAGTAGCGGAATTGCCGATGCGATATGTTTTCTGACAGGTAGAACTGTACCTGCCCTTCTTAGAGACGAATTCCGCTACCGCGACGTCGCGTATTTCGCCATGGCCTATTTCAGGATGGAGTATTTCGGGGTATTCACGGAATCACTAATTTCAACTGGGACTGATTTTGTGTCCACCGAACGTTACTTTCGGGCACGAGTCGACCCAAGGGACTGACAGTTAGGCGGTGCTTTGTCGATATGATGCCAAGTGGCCTTTGCATGCTGCAGGTTCACGAAAAGGTTCCAAGCGACAGTGAACCAGCGTGCCGCACGCAAGGTCGGAAGGAAATGAAATAATATGGGACTGGATGGTTTGGGATCGGAAGAAAATCATCACGAAGTGCAGGAGGTGGATCTGACCGCTCCCTCGCCCGAAGTCACACATGTGCTTACACTAGAAGAAATCGCCAACCTTGCGACGGAAGAGGGCCAACCCGCCGAGACCCTGATGAACGTCGTCGCCCTGATTGCCAAGCGATTTGAGACCGATGTCTGTTCGGCATACCTGCTGGAGCCGGACCGGGCCAACCTGGTGCTAGCGGCAACGGTCGGCCTGCGGCGGGAGTGTATCGGCATTCTGCGAATGGCAATCCACGAAGGGCTGGCCGGCCTGGTAGCGGAAGAGGTGCGGCCGGTGGCCGTGGAGCAACCGCAAAATCACCCGCGTTTCAAGTATTTCGGAGAGGCGGGCGAAGACGCCTATCAGTCTTTCCTTGGGGTACCGCTCATCGACCGAGGGATCCTGCACGGAGTTCTCGTGGTTCAAACCGTCGAGCCTCGTGTTTTTCGCGAAGATGAGATTCAGATGCTGTATGAGGCAGCCGCCCAGGTGGCGCCAGTCGTGAGCGAAGCGCGGACGATGGATCGCTTCATAGCTCCCGCGCAGGAACGCCTCTGGGCTCTGGCCCGCAACTTGTGGTGGAGTTGGGATCACGATGCCGTCAGCTTATTCCGCGATCTCGATCCACTGCGATGGAGGCAGTTGAACCAGAATCCAGTTTCTCTTCTGGCGGAATTTCCGCTGGCCAAACTGGAGAGCCGCGCCGCGGAGCTGGTGTTGCACAGCCGCATCAACTATGCCTATCGCCGGTTGCAAGAATATTTGCAGGTGGATCGCACGTGGGGAACCAGGCACGCCGGAGTTTTGCGGCCCAGTCCCGTAGCCTATTTTTCCGCGGAATTCGGAATTCACGAATCGCTTCCGGTTTATTCCGGAGGGCTCGGTGTGCTGGCTGGTGACCATATCAAGAGCGCCTCCGATCTCGCCATTCCACTGGTCGGCATTGGTTTGTTTTACGGGCAAGGATACTTTCGGCAGCGCCTGGATCGCGACGGCTGGCAGCAGGAAGAATATTTGCAGACCGATGTCACTCAGTTGCCACTGGAGATCGCGATCGGCAAGAACGGGCGACCGGTTGTGGTGCAAATAGAAACGCGCAGCGGTGCGATTTATGCCAAGGTCTGGAGGGTGGCGGTAGGACGCTGCGATCTGTTCCTCCTCGATTCAGATGTGGAACGCAACGCCCCCGACGACCGCAAGCTGACATCGCGCCTCTACGGCGGAGACGCGAGGACTCGAATCCGGCAAGAGTTGTTGCTGGGCGTCGGAGGTTTTCGCGCCCTCAAAGCCATGGGGATTACGCCGGGGGTTCTTCACCTGAACGAAGGTCACAGCGGATTTGCCGTGCTCGAAGCGCTGCGCCTCCGCATGCAGGAAGAAGGCATCGGTTTCGAAAGCGCGGTTCCGCGCGTCTCGCGGGAAGTGATCTTCACTACCCATACTCCGGTTCCTGCGGGTCACGACCGCTTTAACGCGGATTTGATTGAAGAGCATCTTGGACCTTTACGCGAAGCGTTGGGTCTTTCCCAGGAGACTCTGATGGGGCTGGGGCGCGAAAAGCCGAACGACCAGCAAGAAACGTTTTGCATGACTGTGTTGGGTCTGCGGCTGGCGCGCCGCGCCAATGCGGTTTCTGCCCTGCATGGCGAAGTCTCCCGGGCAATGTGGACCGGGCTGTGTCCGGGCAAGCCTGAAGACGAAGTTCCCATCGGACACATCACGAACGGCGTCCATGTTCCATCATGGCTGGCTCCGCAGATGTTTCGGCTGTACGACCGCCATTTGGGCACGAATTGGCACCAGCAGAGCAGTGAGGCGCGCATTTGGGAAGGCATCGAAAGCGTGGACGATGGCGAGCTCTGGGAGACGCACCTCAGCTTGAAATCGCAGCTTATCGAGTTTGTGCGCCGCCGTGCGGTGGAACAAGCCGAGCGCCGCTTCGAATCAAAGGAGATGTTGCAAAGACTTGGCAAGGTGCTCAGTCCTGATGCGCTGACAATCGGATTTGCCCGCCGCTTCGCGACGTATAAGAGAGCGAACCTGATTCTGAGGGAGATCGACAGCCTGGCCTCGATGGTGAATGATCCCAAACGCCCGGTGCAATTCGTTTTTGCCGGCAAAGCACATCCCAACGATGAGCCGGGTAAACGGCTCTTGCAGCAGATTGCGGAATTGATGCGAAACGGACGTTTCGCAGATAGGCTCGTCTTTGTCGAAGACTATGACATCAACGTCGGCCGCTATTTCGTGCAGGGCGTCGATGTTTGGTTGAACAACCCGAGGCGTCCGCTCGAGGCATCGGGCACGAGCGGTCAAAAGGTGGTGTTGAATGGTGGGCTGAATCTTTCGGTTCTCGATGGGTGGTGGGCGGAGGCGTACGACGGCATGAATGGATTCGCCATCGGAACGGGCCGCACCCACTCGAACGTCGATATCCATGACAAGCACGACGGGGAGGATCTGCTCCGAACTCTGCGGGAGCAAGTGATTCCGTTGTACTACCAGCGGGACCGTGACGGTTTGCCGCGGGGCTGGATCAAGCGCATGAAACGAACCATCCGCACGCTCGGCTGGCGCTTCAATGCGGACCGCATGGTGATGGATTACACGCAAAAGTGTTACATTCCCGCGGCCGGCGGCACATCGAGTGAAGTGAGATCCGGTTGGTGACGCCAATTTGTGGTGCCCTCCGGTGACTCGCTCGTTTTTTCTGATACTCTGCTTACGCTATGCGTCTTCTACAAAGCTTCCTTCTCCTGTTCGCCGTGGCTGTTTCCATCTTCGCCCAGGACCTGAAGCCGGTTGCCGACCGGGTTGCCGCTCAGAATGCTGTTTTCGATGAGCAATACGAATCCGATCTTCGTAACTTTCCCGAGCGAGCCACTTCGTACGGCGATTATCGCTACAACGATAAGCTCGCCGAGTACTCACTTAACGCAATTGTCCAGCGCAACACGACCAACCAGGAATTCCTCGCCCAGATCGGCACCATCTCGACTTCGGGTTTCTCCGATCAGGATCAGCTCTCTCACGACCTGCTCGTCCGTGTGCTTCAGCAACGCATCGCGGACTACGACCTCAAAGAATACGAGATGCCGGTCAATCAGCAGAGTGGCGTCCATACCAGCCTCGCCGATCTACCGCTTTCCGTCCCCTTCGATTCCGTCAAGCATTACGAAGACTACATCGCCCGTCTCCACCAGATTCCGCGCGTGTTGAGCCAGACCACCGAAGTGCTTCGCGCCGGCATGAAGGACAATCTTATGCCTGTACGGTTCCTCATAGAGAAGCTCCCGGTGCAATGTCAGGGAATCATCGACTCCGACCCGTTTCTTCTGCCGACCAAGAAGTATCCTGCGAGCATTTCTCCTGAAGATCAGAAGCGTTTGACTCAGCAGATCACAGACACCATCCAAACGGATGTTGTCCCCGCCTACAAGGCTTTCGCCGCTTTCCTGCGCACGGATTACGCGCCCAAGGGCCGCACCAGTCTTTCCATTACCTCCCTGCCAGAAGGCGAGCAGCGCTACGAAAACGATATTTACGCGCGGACCACCACCCACATGAAGGCGGAGGAGATCCACCAACTCGGCCTCCGCGAGATGGAGCGCATCCAGGCAGAGATGACTGCGATCGCCAAGAAAGAGGGCTTCGCCGATCTTGCTTCCTTTCGCGCCTCGCTCAAAACCAATCCCAAATACATCCCGACCTCGGCGGAGCAGATCCTCGATGATTTCCGCCACTACATTGCGCAGATGGAGCCTAAGCTCCCGCAACTTTTCACGCTTCTTCCCAAGTCGCCGGTCACCGTCGAAGCCATACCCTCCTTTCAAGCTGCTGCTGCAACTCACTACGTCACCGGTACTCCCGACGGCAAGCGCCCCGGCCGTGTCGTCGTCGCCACCTCGAACTTCGCGGAGCGCTCGCTCATTGATGACGAAGCGATTGCTTATCACGAAGGCGTGCCTGGACATCACATGCAGCTATCGGTTCAGCAGCAGCTAACGGGAATGCCCAAGTTCCGCCTGCATGGTCTCGGCTTCAACGCGTACATCGAAGGTTGGGCACTCTACGCGGAGGAACTCGGCAAAGAGGTCGGCTTCTATCAGGATCCGGTCTCGGACTACGGACGCCTGTCCTCTGAACTGTTCCGCGCTGTGCGCCTGGTTGTTGACACTGGAATTCACGCCAAGGGATGGACGCGCGATCAAGTTGTGGATTTCTTCCGCAAGTCAGGCGCCGTGGACGAGCCCACGATTCAATCCGAGACCGACCGTTATATCGCGTGGCCCGCGCAAGCCCTCAGTTACAAGTTGGGGCAACTGAAGATTCGCGAACTGCGCGACCGTGCACAGAAAGAGCTGGGCCCCAAGTTTGACATCCGCAAGTTCCACGACGAGATGCTCGACGGCGGTACGCTACCCCTCGACCTTTTGGAAGCCCGCACGGACAAGTGGATTGCGGAGCAAAAATCGAAGTAATGAGGGTCCAAAGTTACCGTCCAAGGCCGAAAAAGCAACCAACCAGTCTCTAGGCGCCTTCATCCAAGAACGCGATAGTTTTTTGGAGAAGTGTGCCATGAGGTCTTTTCAAGGATTTTGGTGGGTGTTGTTGGTTGCGTTTTTGACTCTGCTGCTGGCCGGCTGCGGAGGCATGGGATCGAGTTCGCCCTCCACACCGTCAACGCCTACCTTCCAACTGACCGTTACCGCGCCACCTGCCGGCGCGGGAACCATCACCAGTACTCCGGCCGGAATCAACTGTCCTGGCACCTGTACTGCCAGTTTTCCCCAGAATACGAAGGTCACGCTGACTGAAACGCCGGGCACCAATGATGTTTTTGGAGGCTGGAGCGGCGCTTGTTCAGGTATGACCACGACCTGCACTGTTACGCTTACGGCTGCTGCGAGCGCAAGCGCATCGTTCATGGCTGAGGATGAATTGACCGTGGCCGTAGTTGGAGTGGGCACCGGAATGGTCATCAGCAGCCCAGCAGGAATCAATTGCTCAGCAGGCTCGACGGCCGGCTGCTCCGCGAGTTTTACGCCAAATACCCCAGTAACGCTTACTTCAACGCCAGGCAGCAACTCCTCGTTCGGAGGCTGGACGGGCGACGGCTGTTCGGGCACCTCGATTTGCAGTCCGACCCTAAGTGCGAAGGGAACCGTTACCGCGACCTTCAATGTTCTTACTGGCGACGTATTGACCGTTACCACGGCTGGAGGCGGCACCGGAACCGTGACTAGCAGCCCGGCGGGAATCAATTGCACGAGTGGAGCCACGACTGGCTGCTCGGTGACATTTCCTGCTGGAACGCCCATTACACTCACTGAGACTCCAGCTGCGGGCAGTACGTTTTCCAGCTGGTCCGGCGGGTGCACCGGAACAACAACCTGCAGCGTCACGTTGAGCGCTGCCAGTTCCGTGACTGCATCATTTGCTGGCTCGCTGCAAAGCATCAATCACATTATTTTGTTCGCGCAAGAGAATCGTTCTCTAGATCATTACTTCGGCGCGATGCTTCCATACTGGGCTCAGATCGGACTTCATCAAACGGATGGGGTCACCTTCGACGGCCTGCCCCAGTTCAATACTCCCGCGGGACCTGCACCGTCGGTCCCGGGCTGCAATCTAACCGACAATGCCGATAGTTGCACACCTGACCCAACGAACCCGATCACTTCTTTTTCATTTGATACGCTGGTGCTGCCTTCAGGCAAAACCGGCACCGTCTGTGAGGAAAACCAGAGTCCTTTTTGGAACGAGGCTCATAATAACTGGGACTACAGCAACCCCGCCGATCAACCCGCGGAAAATCCTCCTCCGCTGAACGGATTTGTTATCACCGCCGCCTATGATGCCCGATCCAACGATTTCATGGATGTGAATGGCGTTCGAGGAATGGGCTATTACGAGAATCCCGACCTGAATTTTTATTACTTCATGGCCAGCAATTTTGCTACTTCCGACCGCTGGTTTTCTCCTCTCATGGATCGCACGCAAGTCAACCGCATGTACCTGCTGGCTGCCACTTCGCAGGGCCACGCCTACCCCATTGGTCAGGGCCTGAACAACACCACGCAACTTACAGCCAAAACTATCTTTGAGGCACTTCAGAACGCAAACCCGCCAATCAGCTGGAAGATCTATGTCAACCCGCAGAACCTCTCGTATAACGGCGTCGCGTGCAATGACGACATCTCCGACGCTAATTCCCTATGCCTCATCCAGGCCTCGTATATCAACATGTTCGATTACGAGGAAACGATCATCAATCGCGCGGGCAAGACTCCTGATTTGCTGCTGAATATAGCGCCTCTATCGGAATTCCAGTCCGACGCGGCGAACGGAACCTTGCCCCAATTTGCGCTGATCGAGCCCGCTTCGAGCGCCGGCCTCGATGAACATCCGTCCGATGCCGACGGCTCTCCGGTCAACGTGCAGGATGGAGCGTATTACGTGCAGAAGCAAATCGTTGAGCCGCTGATGCAAAGCCCAAGTTGGTCGGACTCTGCTCTGATTTTTACTTACGACGAAGCCGGTGGTCTTTACGACCACGTGCCGCCGCAAGCGGCTGCGCTCCCTGGGGACGTCAATTCCCCGATCGATTTGGATCCATCGCTGAACGACATCTGCACCGGGCCCGGTCAACTGGGTAACGGGACGTGCACTTTCGGATGGACCGGTTACCGCATTCCGTTGATCGTGATCTCGCCTTATTCCAAAATGAACTTCGTTTCCCACACCGTTCGCGACACTACGGCAGTACTGGCGATGGTCGAGAGCCGCTTTGGTATCGCTCCGCTAACCGGGCGCGACGCATCCTATTACAATAATCCCGCCAACTCGATGGACGAGTTCTTTGATTATCTGAACAAGCCCTGGGCCACGCCGCCAACCCCGCAGCCTCAAAGTAAAGCAGGAAATTGTGATCAGACGCCTCCATTAGCCTGGAAAGAACCGCCAACTTTGACGCTCACAGTATCCGGCGGAGGATCGGTCACGAGCACTCCTGCTGGCATCAATGCATGCACGTCGACCGGAGGAGCAGCATGTTCATCCCGGTTTCCCTCGGTTGGCACTACGGTCACGCTCACCGCAACGCCCGCAAGTGGCTCCGTTTTTACGGGATGGAGCGGAGCAAACTGCAGCGGCACCGGCACCTGTTCGATCCCGATGACTTATCTGGTGCCGACTGAGACCGTGACTGCGACGTTTACGCCGTAAGGATGAGCGCGGTGAAGTCGTGAGCAGGCTTTGCCTGGCTGAGTCGTCTTCTAAAAGCGCGCTTCTACAACCAGGCTCGCGATGTGATAATGCCTTCGTGAGAATACAGTCCGCGATTGCTCTAGGTTTTGTGCTCTTCGCTATTTCCTCGGCTTCGGCGGCGGTGACCCGGCACTATTACATCGCCGCCGAAGATGTGATTTGGGACTACGCTCCCAGCGGCCACAATCTGCTTACCGGAGAGCCTCTTGCCCAGCCTTGGCAACTCAAAAGACAGTGGCCCAAGTCCCGCTTCGTGGAATACACCGACCACACCTTTACTACTCCTAAAGCACAACCTGAATGGTTGGGAATCCTTGGTCCCGTTATTCGCGCCGAAGTGGGCGACGAAGTGATTGTCGAATTTCTCAATCGCAGTCACAGCCCGCACAACATGCATCCCCACGGCTTGCGCTACGACAAAAACAGCGAGGGCTCCTTTTACATCCCGTTTGGCAAAGGCGATCGGGTTGTGGCAGGAGCCAGGTACACGTATCACTGGTTTGCAACCGAGCCCAGCGGCCCGGGACCGGGGCAACCCAGTTCGATTGTGTGGTGGTATCACGCTCACGAGCCGGCCGAAATTAACGCTGGATTACTGGGACCGATTGTCGTAACGGCGAAAGGGAAAGCGAATCCCGACGGATCTCCAAAAGATGTGGAGCGCGAATTTGTCGCCTCGTTCATGATTTTCGATCAGATGGCAGGAAAGCCCGCCGGTCTGTTCTATGCCATCAATGGTTTTATCTTCGGCAATCTTCCCGGCTTGACGATGAAGCAGGGCGAGAAAGTGCGCTGGTATTTGCTGGGGATGGGAAATGAGATCGACCTGCACAGTCCGCACTGGCATGGTGAGACCGTCACTAACCAAGGCCGAAATACGGATCTAATTGAGCTTCTTCCTGGCAGCATGAGAACCGTTGATATGGTAGCCGACAATCCCGGCACATGGATGTTTCATTGCCATGTCGAAGATCACATGGAGGCGGGAATGATGGCGGTTTACACCATCGCAGCCACTCCAACGCGTTCTTGCCCGATTGCCTTTACCGGAGGAGACTTCTGGAAGCGCCCGGAGAAGTTCACTTTGACGGTGAAGAATCTCAGCGGCAAAACTATCAGCGGGCTGACCATCACGTCCGAGTTATTCACCACGCCTCAGGATTTGAGGCGGCCATATAACTCCCCATGGTCATCCACTCAGGGCATTCTGCCCGGACAAGAGCAAAACCTTGAAAAGCCAGGCGTTCCTGCCGCTAGTGCGCAGACAGTCATGGGATGGGCGTTCTTCCCGACCCTGATAAAGTATCAGGACGGAAGCAGTTGGCGACCGCAAAGCGAAGGCGAGTGTTTTAACGTACTCTGGCGAGATTCGCAGCATCCGGAAATGCTAGCCCTGCCTCCGCGGCAAATCGAAATAAATCCAGATTAATCTCAAGGCAAAGCAGCACAACACTCACAAGACCTGAGAGAGCCTCAGCACTGCCCATTCGTAACAATGATTTTGTGAAACCCACATTTAAGGAAAGTAGTCAGTCCAGAACCTCTCTAAAGTTTGTTCTGCAAGGGCCGATGTGGCCATTGGATGGCGAGAGCTAAGCAGCGTTGCTTGTCAGATCACCGCTTTCTGAGGAGAGACTCATGTCCACATCAGCCGTTTCCACAAGCTCGTTGTATCAACAACTGAATCAGTATTATCAAACGCGGGGGAGCGATCAGCAGCAACTCGGGCAGGCGCTCTCCTCGGGCAACCTGGCCAGCGCGCAGACTGCCTACAACAATATTGTGTCGCTAGGACAAACTGGGCCGTTCAGCAGTGGAAATCCGTTTTTCCTTAGCCAGCGCGAACAGGATTTCACCGCCGTCGGGCAGGCGCTGCAAGCCGGAGATCTGGCGGGCGCGCAACAAGCGTTCAGCGCGCTTCAAAGCACCTTCAAAAGCACCCCACCGCCGGTTGAACCGCTCAGTACGGATCCCAGCACCGGCCCCGCGATCATCCTCAACCTCAATAGTGGCGGCACTACCGACCCGCAGCCGGCGAATCCGGCCAGTACGGATCCCAGCACCGGTCCCACGATCATCTTGAACCTGGGCAGCGGAGGCAACAGCGCTACCCCGGAGCAGGTCACCGTCAACTTCGGCACTCCAACCAGCGACGGAGAGGAACAAGTCTCTATCAGTGCCGACAGCCAGGGTTCGACCCCGCAGCAGATTAAGTTCAACCTCAATACCAACAGCAACGAGCAGATTGTTCTGAACTTCCTGGGCGCGGCCTCTTCAACTTCAACCAGCGCTCCCACAAGTTCCACCACCAGCACTTCTACCAGCAGCTCGCCTTCCGGCACAGCCCTCAGCGTATCGGCCTGAGTGGCCGCGGCGGCCGGTGCAGTTGGCGGGAATTGGCCCTCCCCACCGCTTACTGCACCGGCCGCCTTCCGCCGAGAGACATTTGCGAGGCTCTCTAAATTGTTCCGCCAGTGCGGTCGGAGGTAACCGCTCCGTTTGCTAGACACGGGCGTTCGCTGCACCTCTTTCAAGTATTCGTCATACTCTGATCATGACCTCTGATCATGACGGTTTCTTAGACTGCGCGCGCACCTTCGCCCAGCGCGCTCTTTGCGCCGCCGCGATGCGCTCTCGGGCTGCCGGCGACAGCTTGCGTTTTGTCTCAGTCCCCGGGCCTGCCCGTGAATTTCTCCTCCTCATTCGGCTCAGCGTCGAGATCACTTTTTCCAGCTGCTTGAGCTCACTCTCCGCACGCCTGCGTTCTTGTATCAACTGCTCTAGAACCGCATCTAGATCAGCCATGCTCTCTCCCTTAAGGGATTTAACGCATGGTCAAGAGGATACCCCTCTTACTGCGGATGCGATAGTTCCAAAGTACTTCCGGGTACTTCCGGGTCAGGAGTAAACAACAGCCGAAGGTCGCGAGACCCCCAGCTCCGGACGCGTCCCTTGCCGCGGTGCCGATATTTCGGCAACTGCCGACGTTTCGGCACTGGTCCAGCACGTAAGTCCTTACCCTCCATATGGCGACTCCCGGCAGCGCGCCCACCCGAGTAGGATTCGGCCGCGATGCCCAGAAGCGCCGACGTTTCGGGCAACTCTCGCCGGCACGCAGGTTCTCGCTTGCGTCGCGGATACATCAATTAAACCATGTTACTAAGTTAATAACTTAGTAACATGTAAGTTATATTTAACTCGGATTGTTCTGAGTTTATGATACTGATTGACTAATAAGCCGGTGTCGATTGAACATTGGTCTCCTCAAGGCGGTGGCGAACCCGCCCCGATTGCCCGGCAAGGAGTTCTTGGCGTGAATTACATACTGCTCGCAGGACTTGCCTTATTTGGCTCCGCAATTGGAGCGTTGTTGATAGTCCTTATTGACCGTACGCGGACAAGTCCTCGCGATTTTCCGCTCCGTCGGAGGGAGAAAGCGAGCGATAAATGACGCACCTCACCGCGTCGGGGGCCGCCGGGAACGCGTTAGTTCTATGCAAAGAAGCAGAAACCCGAAGGTTGCTCGTCGAATCGCTGCGGCCGCTGGCCATTCACGCTGAGATTTGTGACGAAGCGGTTACCGCGATTAGCCTCCTGGACCGGCGAAAATTCGAGGCTGTAATCGTGGACCTGCGACTGGGAGAGGAGGCACGGCTCGTAATGGGGCATCTCCGTTTCTCGCCGGCAAATCGGACCGCTGTTACCTTTGCTGTTACGTCGGAGGAGCCAGCGCAGGGAACTCGCGCCAGGCCGGATTCGACCTTCGTGCTGCAAAGACCCCTGACCGTCGCCTCGGTCAATCAGATATTCCGGGCTGCGTACGGATTGGTTGTACGGGAGCGGAGGCGATATTTCCGATGCCTCGTCGCAGTTCCCGTGTACCTTGGCGCGCAGGGGATTGAAGAGCTGTTGTGTGAAACAGTGAACATAAGCGAGGGCGGAATTGCGATAACCTGTCCCACGGCATTGGATCCAGACTTGCCCCTCCGCGTCCGCTTTAACCTGCCGGATCGCACTAACCAGTTATCCGCAGACACAAGAGTCTGTTGGTCTGGCAAAGGAGAGCTAGTTGGGCTGCAGTTTCTATTCCTCCCCTCGTCGCAAGAGTCTGACCTACAGGAGTGGCTGGCTCGCAAGCTCGACGAAACCCTTCCCGCGGACGTCGCGGCCCTGTTTCGCAATATTGGCCAAGCCCCTCAGTAGCGTATTCTGTTTTCTGAGGTGAACACAAACATTGAGATCCTTTGGGCGAGTCCTGTCGATCTTATCAATCGCTCTCTTTGCCCTCTTCGCGCCCGCTCAACGAATGGCGCAGCAGTCCGCGCAACCGGCACCGACGCCAGTCAAACCGACGGGCGCTGATCGTCTGCGGCAGTGGCGCGCGTCGCGCACGCAGATGTTAATGGACGACTTCGGAGAACTTGCCCGCTATCGCGACGCCAACTCGATGCTCAAATCTGCCGCGCCCGCCATGAACCGAGTTGTCTTTTTCGGAGATTCCATCACCGACTTTTGGAAGCTCGACGAATACTTTCCCGGCAAGCCCTACATCAACCGCGGCATCAGCGGGCAGACCACGCCGCAAATGCTTATCCGTTTGCGGCAGGACGTAATCGAGCTTCATCCGAAAGTAATGATTGTCCTCGCTGGCACGAACGACATCGCAGGGAACACTGGCCCCATGCGCCTTGAAGATATCGAAGGTAACTACGCGTCCATCGCCGAGCTGGCGCGCGCACACGATATCAGGCTCATCTACTCGTCGGTCCTACCCGTGCACGAGTACACCGAGCAGGCAGGAGACATGTTCACCCAGCGCCCGCCGGAAAAAATCCTCGCCCTGAACCGCTGGTTGAAGAACTACTGTGCGTCTGCGCTCTCGTCATTTGGCGGCGGATCCAACGGTTGTATCTATCTCGACTACTTCAGCGCCATGGCCGATGAAAGGGGCCACCTGAAGAGAGAACTTGCGGATGACGGGTTGCATCCTAATGCTGCGGGATACAGGATCATGGCACCACTAGCGGAGACGGCGATTGCGAAGGCGCTGGGCGACGCGAATCCTTGAGATCCTACTAGGGTCACGCCCGCTTTATAATTACAAGAGTCTCCGAACATGCGCGAGGTGTCGGGGAGAAAATACAGTTTCTTCGCATTCTTTGTTCGCCAGGCGACCGCCCCTACGGTGAGGTCAACGACTAACGATTCATGACTATGTCTATTACCGACAAATTCAGACGCACCATCACCGATCTGCGGATCTCCATCACCGACCGGTGCAACTATAAGTGTGTGTATTGCCGTACCGGCAATGAGGGCGCGCTTTACGGCGACCTGCCATTCGCCGACTATCTCCGAATGGCGCGCGTGCTGGTCGGAATGGGCATTACAAAAATTCGGATTACGGGAGGCGAGCCGCTGTTGCGCAAAGGTGTGGTCGATTTCGTGCACGCGTTATCGAAACTCGGCCCTCAGGGGCTGAAGCCCGCATCCATTCCCAGCTCTAACGGAGCGGCTGAAAGCCGCTCCCTTTCAAAACAAAACCCAGGATCAAATTTCGATTCCGACGCGCTCGACATAGCGCTCACAACCAACGGCCACCTGCTCGCCGATCTGGCACAACCGCTGAAAGCCGCCGGATTGACTCGCGTAACCGTTTCCATGGACGCTGTGGATCCCGACCGCTTCACCGGCATCACCCGCGTGCCCAACGGATATGACCACGTTCTCGCCGGTATTCGCGCCGCGCGCCGCGCCGGCCTCTGGCCGCTGAAAGTAAACTGCGTATTGATGCGCGGGCTCAACGAAGATCAAATCATTCCGTTCGGTATGTTCGCCCGCGAAGAAGGTGTGACTGTGCGCTTCATTGAATTCATGCCGCTGGAAGAAGAGCGCACGTGGGCGCCTGCGACGGTTGTCACTCTTGACGAGGTTCTCGCCCGCATGGCGGAGTACCGGCCGCTGGTCGAAATCCCGCACGCGCGCTCGGAGACCGCGCGCCGTTACCGCTTCGACGACGGCGTCGGCGAAATCGGGATCATCGCCCCCGTGTCGCATCCTTTCTGCGGACATTGCAGCCGCATCCGCATCACCAGCGACGGCAAAATCCGCACCTGCTTGTTTTCGGCGTGGGATCATGACCTCCACGCCCAGATGCGCCGCGGGGCCAGCGATGAAGAGCTAGCCGAATTTATTCAGGGCGTGGTCCAGAAGAAGGAAGAACGCCACCACATCGGTGAGCCGGACTTCGTGCCGGCATCAAGGACCATGGTGCACATCGGGGGATAGTGTGACCTGAACCGCTCGACGCCAACGCAGTGGTAAGATGCGACCGACATGCGACCGCTGGCAAAACAAATCCTCTCGTTCTTGCTGCTGGTATTTACATTCTCCAGCCTTCCGTATTACCTCATGATCCACACCGGCCACATTGGAGCCGGAAATGGGATGGTGGTGTCGCTGGTGATGTGGTGTCCTGCATTTGCTGCGCTCGCCACGTGTGCTCTGTTCAGAATTGACCTGGCGACATTGGGCTGGAATTGGCGTCCGACACGGTATCAGGCATTGGCTTATGTCATTCCCATCCTTTACGCGTTTCCGGTTTACATTGCCGCGTGGACGGCGATTCGCGGGTCGTTCGCTTTCTCGGCATTTGCGGCTCCGTTGGGAGCGGCTTTCGGATTTCCCGATTCTCCGCGAGCGACGGCGCTTGGTCTGGCTATACCATGCTATGCAACGTTGGGCGTAATCAGTAGTACCGCCCGTGCCCTTGGAGAAGAGATTGGATGGCGCGGATTTCTTCTTCCCCGCTTGGTCGAGCAGGCCGGCTTCACCTGGGGGTGCCTGCTTAGTGGATGTATCTGGGCAGTGTGGCACTACCCGGGACTGTTGTTTGCGGACTACAACGCGGGTACGCGACCGGTGTTCGCGTTGACTTGCTTCACACTCATGGTGATTGCCGATAGCTACATCCTGGGCTGGTTGCGGCTTAAGTCCGGCAGCCTGTGGACGGCTGCGATTCTGCACGCCAGTCACAATCTTTTCATCCAGGCGATTTTCGATCGCATGACTGCGCCGGCCGGCCGTGTGCTATACGTCACCACTGAATTCGGATTCGGATTGGTGCTGACCGCGGGCGCATTCGCCTTATATTTCTGGACCCGGCGCGACGAGGTGTGGAACGTCGAGCCGGGATCGCAGTGAGTTCAAAATCCCTTGTAACCGGCCGCGCCGGACCAGGGACTGCGGCGTCGTGTGGCAGTCGTACAGAAAAGCGCGCCAAGCTTCCATCCCTCAAAAATCCGGCCCCTTCCGCGGATCGCCTTCAACCATTAGAGTGCCGCTGTTCTCCTGAAGCGCCTGAACGAATTCCGGCCACTGCATCACTCGATCCTTTGTCGTCAGGGCATCTGTCAGAAGCCGCGTTTTGCGCCTTTCCCACCAGGCCACGACCGGAAGAGCGGGGAGAGCCACCAGAGCAGCGATCGCCATCAATGGCGCGAAAACAAGCAAACCCACCAAAGGGCCGAACTCTCTCGGCCCCTTTCGCTGTGCGCTGAAAATTGTGATTGGTTCGCCGCGCACGAATACATAATAAGCGTTCTAGGTATATCCAGAGTTCCAGCAGCCGAATTCGGTGGGCCTCAGTTAACATAGGCTCCGTGGAGCGAATTGCACTGACGGTGAGTGCCCTGGTGGTGGCGATCGGAGTTGCGGCTGGGCAATCGCTAAATGTGGATAGGCCCACCTACCTCGGTTTCGACCGCAACGACTACCCCGGCGACTCCAACCTGGAGGCTCTGCATCAAACTTTCTCCTACACCGGCTACTGGCTCAACCATCCTCCGGGGGAGAAAACCAACACCTGGACTGGCCACCGCGTGGCCGTCGAGTCCGCCGGCTTCGGTTTCCTCGTGCTCTTTAACGGGCGCCTCTACGCCGAGCTGAAATCCGTCGCCAACGCGACGAAGCTCGGCAACTCCGATGCGCAAGCGGCCGCCGCTGCAGGCCATCGCGAAGGCTTTCCCTCGCAGACAGTAATCTTCCTCGACCAGGAACAAGGCGGACGCATGCTGCCCGAGCAAAAGGCCTACATCTATGCGTGGGTCGACGGCGTCACCGCCGCCGGGTTCCGCGCCGGGATCTACTGCTCCGGCATTCCGGCGAAAGACGATAACAATGTCGTGACCGCGGAAGATATTCGCCACAGCGCTGGAAGGCGCCGGATTGTCTACTGGGCGATCAACGACGTCTGCCCGCCCGCACCCGGCTGCGCGTTTCCCGTCAAACCGCCCAATCACCCGCCCAGCCCAGCCCAGAGCGGCGTTAGCTTTGCCGAAGTCTGGCAATTCGCGCAATCGCCGCAGGACAAAGACGTGGCAGCACACTGCACCGGCTACAATCGCGACGGCAACTGCTATCCCCCGGGAATTTCGCCCGCGCAGCAAGTCCACGTAGATGTGAACTCGGCCACATCGCCCGATCCCTCAAACGGCAGAACACACTGACCCGCTAGTGTAGGGACAGCCGCCCCGGCTGTCCGCCGAGCGAGGCTCGGCTTCGCGGCCGTAACTGCACAGTTTGTTAAACTGTAACGGCTCCATCCGAATCCAGGTCAGGAGACCCCCAACTCATGTCCCGCGCGTTATCCGCTCTAGTGTTCGCGATTGCCCTGCTCGTTACTCTGACTCTCTCCGCCACAACCCAGGACACGTGGCAGCTTGATCCGCAGCACTCTTCGGCGCAGTTTTCGGTGCGCCATCTCGGAGTATCGACCGTTCGCGGCGCATTCACTAAGGTGAGCGGTAGCGTGCAATACGACCCCGCAAATCCCGGCAAAGCTTCGATCCAGGCCGCTATCGATGCGGCCTCTGTAGACACCCGCGTCGAGATGCGCGACAACGATCTGCGTAGCCCGAACTTCCTCGACGTGAAGAAATTTCCCATCATCGCTTTCCAATCGAAGAGAATCGAAGCCGCCGGAGCTGGCAAATTGAAGGTAACCGGGGATCTCACAATTCACGGCGTCACCAAAGAGGTTGTCCTCGACGTGGACGGTCCCACTGCCCCCATGAAAGATCCCTGGGGCAACCAGCGCATGGGCGCCTCGGCAACCACGAAGATCAATCGCTTGGATTTCGGCGTAGCCGGCGCTCCCAACGTGGTTGGAGACGAGATCAATCTCACCCTCGATATCGAAATGATTAAGCCGATGCCGAAGTAGCAAGGCCGACAGACACTAACGGCCAGTCCACCATATGCGGTAGAATAGAGATATTCCAATGTCAGATCGGACCTTCAATCTCGAAGAAGCGCAGTCGCTGCTGCCCGTGCTGGAGTCTCTGCTGCGCACTGCCATTCACGGTAAGAAGGTGATGGAAGAAGTCGAAGCTGAAATGCAGGCGCTTACCCACCGTATTTTCCTCAACGGAGGCACCCACGTCGACGTCGTTGCCACTGCCCGCCGCAAGGCCGAGCGTGCCAAGGCCGAGCAGCGCGCGAAAGATGCCCTTGCCGAAATCGATTCGATCGGCGTCCAGGTAAAAGATATCGATATTGGCCTTCTGGATTTCCCCTGCGATGTCGAAGGCCGTGTAGTGTTGCTGTGCTGGAAGATGGGAGAACCATCTATCACTCACTGGCACAGCATCGAAGAGGGATTCGCCGGCCGCAAGCCCATTGATGAACGCATCGTCCGCAAGAGGACGAACTAGCAGGGGCACTGTTCCCCGCTCGGTGAAACGAACCTGCCGCTAGAAGCGTCCTAACTCTCACATTCCACGAAGCCTCCCGGCCAGCAACATCTTTTTCGTTGCCTGTACCTGGGGCACGGGGATAGATCCGCTGCCGAAGGCTGATAGACGATTGGGGTTATGCGGCTTTAAGATGTCTGTGGAAGCAGTTCGCAATAAAACTTTACAATCCGAACAACTTCCTGCCGGCCAAAATACTCCAATTTGCGGTGCTTAGTTTAATAGAAAATGACGTCAGGCCAACGACTACTGATGGCGGAAGCGCTTCCATCAGAAGTTCTTTGAGCTAGTTCGCCCGACTGGAGCTGCCTGCTTCAGGCAAGCCCAGCGGGCACGAGGAAAAACACAATGAGACTCCCCCCTACGGTTCGGCTGCTAACCTTCGTACTTGTTCTGTCAGGTATTTCGCTGGTCCTATCGCCTCCGTCCACGGCCCAAATCGGTATCGGGGTCGGCATTTCCGTGCGCATTGACCCTCCCGCCCTGCCGGTTTACGAGCAACCCATCTGTCCAAGTCCCGGCTATATGTGGACTCCCGGCTACTGGGCCTGGGATGACGATGAGGGCTATTACTGGGTTCCCGGAACCTGGGTCGAGGCCCCACAGCCGGGCTTGCTGTGGACTCCGGGCTACTGGGGTTGGAATGATGGCGTGTACGCATGGAACGGCGGGTACTGGGGGCCGCATGTCGGTTTTTACGGCGGCATTAACTACGGCTTTGGATATGGCGGCGTGGGCTTTGGCGGCGGCGAGTGGCGCGGCGGATCTTTTTTCTACAACACCGCTGTCATGCATGTGGACACTGTCCACATCACAAATGTTTACGTGAACCGAACGGTCATTGTGAACAACGAATCGCACGTCGCGTTTAACGGCGGCCAGGGCGGGGTTCCGGCCCGTCCAACCGCGCAGGAAGAAACCTATGCGCATGAGACCCATACTCCTCCGGCTGCGGCACAGGTTCAACAGCAAGAGGCTGCAAGCCATAACCGCGCGTTATTTGCTTCCACCAATCACGGACGTCCCGCAGTAGCCGCCACGGCCAAGCCGGGTGAGTTCAGCGGACGCGGCGTGGTAGCTGCCAAAGCCGCTGGAGCTGCGTATCACCCTCCGGCCATGTCGCCCAAGGAAGCTCGAGCCTCGACGCCTGCGGCGAATCGCGGTGCGGAGAACCGTCCGGCCGGAAACCCGCCTGCGGAAAATCGTCCTGCTGAGAATCGCGCGGCGCCCGCCAATGCTGCCAAAACGGCCAACCGTCCAGCGCCAAAGAACAACGCCAAACCGGAGAATGCGAGTCGCCCGGAGAACAATGCGCGAGAGAATACAGCTCGCCCGAATGAAGCTCATCCGAACGCGAATCACGCGGCAAAGGCCGCTCCTGCACCTTCACATGCGAGCGAACCTAAGGAAAGCGCGCCGCGAGCTGAAAACCGTTCTGCGAGCAAAACGAGAGCCGAGAGCGCACCGAAGACCAGCCCTAAGCCGCCCGCGCCGAAGCCTGAAGCCACGCCTAAAGAAAGCGCGCCTAGGGAGAGCGCACCGAAGGCTTCTGCCAAACCGGCAGCACCGAAACCTGCCCCAGCGGCAAAGCACGAAAGCACGCCCAAGCCGAGTGCACCTAAGGAAAGCGCGCCTAAGCCAAGTGCCAAGCCGGCAGCAGCGCCGAAACCCGCAAAGCCAGCTCCGCCTCCGAAGAAGGAAGCTCCTCCCAAGGAAGAGCATAAGGGATGATGAACCGAGACGCGATTTGACTCACGGCCAGTGCTGATTTCCGGCACTGGCCATTTTTCCCCTGCAAGCGCTCCCGCCTTCACGCGTTCTTACCCAAGTGCGGCATTAGCCTCGCTGGTTCCCGAACTGTGCACGAAAGTGCAAGGACCAGCGCGGCGCGAAACCTTCTCTGCTACAATTTTTTACATCCGTGGCGGCGCGAAAATCGTATGCTTATGCTGGGGTAATCATGTCATCTGTGAAAAACAAGTTCAGCCTGATCGGCGCCTTCACCGCGCTCGCCATATTTGGCTTGGGCGTGGGATGCAAGGGATTTTTCGTGAACCCAACTGTCTCCAGCATTGCAATTGATCCCTCCGCCCCGACTGTGAGCGTGGGACAGAATACCCAATTGAATGCGGCCGGCACCGACAGTACCGGAAATGCAATCACCTTGACGGGGGGTACCAGTTGCACCGGAACGACTGTGTGTTGGTCCAGTGCCACGCCCAGCGTGGCGACGATTACCGCTGGCGGTCTGCTGACGGGGGTTTCGGCTGGAACTTCTACCATAACGGCGTCATCTGGCACCGCCTCCGCTACGGCCACGGCAACCGTGACGTTGACGAACGTCACGAGCGTTGTTGTCAGTCCGGAATCCATCACGCTGCCCGTGAGCTCAACGGCAACGAACTGCCTAACCGCCAAGGCAATCGCAGGAGGACAAACTCCCGACGTGACTGCGAGCGTAACCTGGACCGCCGGCTCAAGCGTTGTAGCGGTTCAAAACGGCCAGGACCCGATGTGCCCGCAATCTTCTACTTCGTCGGGCCAAACGACGATCGTCGCAACCTACGTCAGCGGCAATAACACGATTACTTCGAATACGGTGACCGTCACTGTGACCCCTTAAGCGTTGAACGAAAAAACCTCGCCACTCATGATTTGCCCGCGCCAACGGCAGGTGGCCCCAATTCTCGCGTCTTTTGCGAGAGTGGCGAAGCTTAGCCGCTAACATCCCAAGCGCCTCAATTCCATTACCTGCAGCCGCAGCTCCCGATCCAGCGTGGCCAGCAGCAGCCCCCGGCGCAATGCGGGCTCCAGATAGGCCGCGTCATACACCGTCAACCCGTGGCGTTCGGCCAGTCGCACAGTAGTACCCCAAGCCTGCCGGTCCGTTTCCGGATCCACACCAATAGGAAACTCGGACAAATCGGAAAGGACTCGGTCGCGAAAATCTGCCCCGTGTCGCTGGCGCCGCATCCCTATTTGCAGAACATTTGCGACCTCTAGATGCCAGAGTGCCGGAACCCAGGCGCTGGCTTCGATCAGGTTCTCAAAAATCTCGTCAACAGATTTGGTCGCTTCTTCGCGATAGAGCCACGCTGCCGTGATCGAACTGTCAAGCATCAGACTCACGGCCGGCCTTCATCACTTCTTCAATGTCGGCCAGTCCAGAGGTCCCTTGTCTTTGTTCTGTTCGTGCAGGAGTCGTGCGCGCTCGCGAATCCTTTCAAAAGCGGCGCGAGCCCGGCTTCTGTCGATTCCTCCCGCGTTCGGCACAAGCCGCGCAACCGGCTTGCCGTGCCGAGTCATCACGATCTCCTCGCCACGCTCCACGCGGTCAAGTAGAGTGCCAAGCGTGTTCTTGGCTTCAAAAGCGCCGACTTCTCGGAGATTTGAATCACCCGTCTTCATTTGAGCTAGCTTAAGCCAGCTCATTTGAGCTGTTCAAGAAACACCATACCCAACACTGGTATTCAATATGGTAGAATAAGTTGTCATGGAAACGCGCAAGATCACGGTGGAAATTCCCAAAACTCTCCTCGAAAAGGCGCAGCAAGCCAGCGGAGCGGGCATTACCCAGACCGTCCGAACTGGGCTGCAGTTGCTGGCAGCGTCGGAAGTCTATGATCGCTTGCTGCAAATGCGCGGCAAGGTGAGCTTCAGTCGCACTTTCGAGGAATTGAAAGAAGACCGTTAATCACCCGCTCAGCAAGCAAGTCTACTTAGCAATCATGATCGCAGCTGACACCAGCACATGGATCGCGTTTTTCCAAGTGATTCCCGGCCGGGATACGCAACTACTGGAGCGGGCGCTGAAAGATCGCCAGCTACTGATGATCCCGGCAGTCTTGACTGAATTGTTGAGTGATCCGGCCCTTTCGTCTCCAGTCGCAGAAACGCTCGCGCAGGTTCCTATGATCGACCTCCAATCCGGCTACTGGCAGCGTGCGGGCCTGTTGCGGGCGGCGGTATTGTCGAAGCGCCGCAAAGCCCGCCTTGGGGACGCGCTGATCGCCCAGACCTGCCTCGACGGAAACATTCCTCTTCTTACGCGAGACCCGGATTTCCGCGCTTTCGCCGATGCATCTCAACTCAATTTAGTTCTGTGACCCATCTCGGCCTACCCACGCCCACTGGTAAGTTGCGCTGTTCCCCAGTCTCAGTATCATCATAAGAGCGTCCCGTCGTTTTGCGTAAATCTTCGCCAACGATCGGCGACCAACGACAACCTTCGCTATGTCCAACATTCGCTGTATCGGTATCGGCACGGGCGGCGGAGACGCTCCCGGCCTCAACGCAGTGATTCGAGCCGCCACCAAGGCTGCCATCATCAAGTATGGTTGGAAAGTCATCGGCATCCCCGACGGCTTCGATGGGCTTATCTGTCCGGAGAAATCATTCGAACTCACGCTCAAGGAAGTCAGCGGTATTTTGCCGCGCGGCGGCACCATCCTCGGCACCACCAATCGCGGCGATCCTTTTCACTACAAGAGTGTCGAGAATGGCAAGGAAGTTTCCCTCGACATTTCCGGCCAGATCGTTGCCAACGCCGCGAAGCTCGGTATTGATGCCATCATCACCATCGGCGGCGATGGTTCGCAGAAAATCGGTTACGAGCTTTTTCGGAAGGGAATGAAGATCGTCGGCGTCCCCAAGACGATTGACAACGATCTCTCTGCCACCGAGGTCACTTTTGGATTCGATACCGCACTGCACACCGTTACCGACGCACTCGACAAGATTCACACCACCGCCGAGTCGCACCATCGCGTGATGGTGGTTGAGGTGATGGGCCGTGATTGCGGCTGGATTGCGCTCGAAGGCGGAGTCGCTGGCGGTGCTCACGTCATCCTCATCCCGGAGATCCCTTTCACGATCGCAAACGTCTGCCGTTACATCGCCGAGCGCGAAAAAACCGGCAAGTACTTCACCATCGTGGTGGTCGCTGAGGGCGTGAAGCTGCCGACGGAGCTGAAGGAGAACCGCCGTGCCAGCCCTGTCGGCAACCTGATTGGCAACGCCATCGGCGTCGGCGCAAACAAGGAAGTGCGCATCAGCGTGCTCGGACACATTCAGCGCGGGGGCACGCCCACGCCCTTTGATCGCATTCTCGCCACGCGCTTCGGCGTGGCTGCAGTCGACCTGATCGACGACGGAGGTTTCGGCATGATGGTGGCCCTGCGCGGCGAATCCATTGTGTCGGTCGACATGGCGCATGCCATCGGTCATCTGAAATCCGTCGACCCGAAAGGCGAGCTGGTACGCGCCGCACGCGCCATCGGCATCGGCTTCGGAGACTAAGATGTGGATGTAGAACGGCCGCCGGTCGGCGTTCAAAGCGAGAAATCTTCGGCGAGATTTTTCTTGCTCGCTCTAGCTTTGCTGCAGTACCTTCGTAGTCTCCCCTTCAGCAACTCTGTTGCGTTTCCAATCGTAAGGCATTTCTTGCGTTGGAAATCGTCATGCTTAAGTCCGCGCTTTCCAGAAGGACTGGCCGCCTTACTGCACGTCGACGATCTTCAACGTTGTGACCTGTCTTATCCAGCGGGCCATCCTTTTCTCATCGGGGACAACGATGCGATAGGGTCCTTCTTTCTCATCCAATGATTTCCCGTTTTTCAAAAAAGCCAGCACGATTTGTTTGTCAGTGAAAGCCGAATCTATTTCAGGCATTGCAAACACGACTCGATACCCGTCGGCAGCTTCCACCAACAAGCAAGAGGCGAGCCGTTTTCCTCTGAGAGATTCTCCGAAGCTGACTCCCGATTTTTCCAGCACAGCTTTAAGCGAGACACCTGCAAACGTGACCGGAGTATCCGGAGCGCCGGTCGTGACGTTCGTGTGCGGCAGGGCTTCGATGTCTGCTCTGGTTAGTACGATCTGCTTTCCAGCATCGGTTTGGATCGCGATTTGCTGACCCTGAACCAACGCGGCGTCCAGCGTGAGCGTGACCAAGAGAAAAAAAAGGAGGCGTTGTTTCATATCAAATCCGCAGAATCATCACTTCCGTGGCCTTTATGAGTGCCGCGGCAGTCTGTCCCGGTTTAAGCTGCATCTCGCGTGCGGAGCGTGCCGTGATAATCGAAGTGATTTGCTGCCCGCCGATCGAAATTGCCACTTCCGCCATCAGACCGCTAATGCGAACCGCATCGATTCGCCCTACTAACTGGTTGCGGCCACTGACACGGCGAATTACGTGGGTTCGCTCGTCCCTTGTACTGCCTCGTGTCCTGAACAGGAGTCGATCCACCTCGCTCCGTGGAATCCGGTGGTGTCCTCCGGCGGTTGGGCTGCTGCGGATTTTCTTCCTGTAGATCCATTGCTTGATGGTAGGGAAGCTGATTCCCAACTCTAAGGCCGCGTCGGGGAGCTTCAGCAGTTCTTCACTGTTTTGGTTTTGCCGCTGGTTTTCTTTCCGCGATTTGCCCTTCCGCTGCATTGGAACGAAATCCTACAGTCAGCAGCCGTGATGGTCAACAAATCCCCCTGCACCAGATCCCCTGCCGCTCAGTATAACTCTCAAGTGAATCATGAACAGCATTAAACAGCATCGTATCGTACATTAAAATCGTATATACAATGCACTTGCAAGTTTTCTTGATGCGCGTGAATTCGTTTGGAGGCTTAATGCCTAGAATTGGTCTGTTTTGTGTGCCCTCATTCTTTTGCCTTTCTTCAGCGCTGTCCTTTGCACAACAATATCGTCCCCACCAGCCACCCCGGCCAGGCTTTGTGGTCGGTAGATTTCGCCTCTGGCGTCGCCTCGCCTTCACCGCCGGCGGCGGATTCGAAATTGCCGCAACATCATTCCATCCCACCAACCACATTCCCATCCTGTCGATACGATTTCCGTTCTGAGGCCGGAAGGATGAAGCATTGAGAGCCGCCGGCTACCATTCGGAATGTTCTTGCATCAGAGTGCCATGCCAGTATCAGTCTCGCTCCGATCTGAAACGCGCGTGTCGACTCGCTACCGTCTCCGCACTCCTGCGGAACCGATGCCGCCACCGATTAAAGAACCGCCCAGCCCGATGGAGAATCCGGACGCGCCGGTGCGCGAGCCCGATCCCGATGAGCCGGAGCAGATCTGAAGGTAAAAACGAGTTAACGGGGTTTTGAGTTTCCTACGAGCGCACCATTTTCCACTCGCTCGATATCCGCGGTGATCCAGCGGTTGGAAGCGTGGCGTCCCTTCAGATACAGCTTCTGATAATTGTCGGTGAGGGCTTCCGTGTAGGGAAAGTCCGCTTGAGACAATCGATCGTTGACCGAGCCGAGCGTGATGGCTTCCAGGGATTTGCCTACGAACGAGTGCATGAAAGTGAGCGTTTTCTGGGCGACGAGGTCGCGCAATACTCGGTTGCGCTCGCGGGCGACTTGGATGGGGACTTGCTTGGGCATGGCGGCCGCCCGCGTGCCGGGGCGAGCGGAATAAGTGAAAACGTGCAGGTAGGTGAAGGGCAGCTCTTCGACGAAGCGGCGGGTGGCTTCGAATTCAGCGTCAGTTTCTCCGGGGAATCCGGCCATGACGTCGGCGCCGATTGCGGCGGTAGGCATGGCGGCGTGAATCTTTTCGATCTTCTCGCGATAATGCCATGGACGATATTTGCGGTGCATCCGGCGAAGCACGTCGTCACTGCCGGATTGCAGCGGGAGGTGCGCATGTCTTGCAATGCGGGGCGAGGAGGCGACGAGGGCTATGAGGTCGTCGGTCCAATCCATGGGTTCGACGGAGGAGATACGGACTTTTTCGAGTGGCGTTTCAGCGAGGATGGTTCGGATGACGAACGCGAAATTCGGCGTCCGGTTTCCGGTGCCCAGATGCTGGAAGCCGGTTTCGAGATCGTATCCCCAGCGTCCGAGATTGATGCCGCTGATTACGACTTCGCGGTAGCCTGCGGCTACCAGCGCGTGTACTTCGCGAAGGATTTGCGCCAACGGCAATGACTTGCTGTGACCGCGGACACTCGGGATCACGCAGAAGGAGCAGCGATTGTCGCATCCGTCCTGAACCTTGAGATTGGGGCGAGTGCGGGCATTTTGGGTAACCCCGCCCATCCCTTCGAAGATAGGGGCGGCGAGAAGTTCGGTGTGAGCGAAGATGTCGGACACAAAGACGCGAGCTTCGGGCTGCGGTATCCGGCTTTCGGCATCCGGTCCTCGGTATGCGGCGCTTGTCAGAGTCGCGATCGGGACAAATGTGGAGGATCCCTCAAGCGCTAAAGGCCTTTCCAATAAGCCGACGTTTTTCGCAGGGCTAAAGCGCGGCGTCTCAAACCCGACCCCAGCTGCACCACTCAAGTCGTGCCCTTCCCGGTCGCGGACACTCTGGCCCGGCCGGTTCCCATCGACCTGCGTAAGGATCGGCAGGGCGATCTCGGCGAGTTGATGTTTGTGCGAGTTGCCGATCACGACGGTTACGCCGGGCAGCGCCGCAATTTCTTCGGGAGCCCGTTGCGCGTAGCATCCGGTGACGATAATTTTTGCCAGCGGGTTCTGGCGGCGCACGCGGCGGATGGCAGCACGGGCATCCTGATCGGCAGAGTTCGTGACGGTACAGGTATTCAATACGACCAGTTCGGCTTCGTCGGGGGCAGCGTGGGCGAGGCCGCGGATTTCGAACTGGCGTTCGAGGGCAGCGCCGTCAGCCTGGGTGGCTCGGCAACCGAAGTTTTCGACGTGGTAAGTGGGCACGGGACTATCGTAGCGCAAGTGAAAGATGAGTGGGTCCCAATACTTGCGTCCGCTTATTTCTGGCGGGCGCTGCCGGCGGCGGAAGCGATTTCACTGGCGAGTCCTGTTTTTAAGGCTCCAACGCCAGCAGGTATTTTGGGTTGCCCTCGAGTGCTCCGCCGAAGAATTGCCGATCGGCTTCGCGCATGTCCCAGGCGATCACGGAAGCAGGTGTGATCTGGATCGTGACGTCATCCCATGCCGCGAAGATTCGGCCCACCCTGGAGTCGGCAATGGCGGCTTCACTAAGATATTTGCGATGAATTTCAGCATTCCGCTTTCGCGAAGCATCGCCGGTTAGGATCTCCGCCGCACCCGCGATGTTGGCGCCGTACGATGCTGCAGGGTCGCGAGAATCGATCATTAACGAAGCCCTTGGGATCGATTGCAGATTTCGCGCTTTGCGACTGCGCGAGGACGTAGCCACAAAGATGTGCGCGCCATCGAACCAGTACCACACCGCAACCGTGTGGATGGAGCCATCCGGGTTCTGGGTGGCAAATGAAGCCACACGCCGGTCATCGAGCAACCGCCTGACCGCCGGGTCGGTGAGTGAAGCCATGGTGAAAGTCTCCTGTGAATGGAACTCGCATCGCTGCCGCGGTAGAAGGTCCGACGCCGGCAGTTGCGCCATCTTCACCGAAAAAGACCCCAGGCACATGAATATTGGCCCGACGGCACCTCTCTCAAACTGCCCGGGATAGACCTCAACTCCAGGGCATGTTGAGAGCCGGTATCGGGCCGGTCAGTGCGTTCACGCGGAGGCCGCGGTCTTCTTCTGCGTGAAGCATTCGCGGCAGAAGATGGGACGACCCTGAGTTGGACGGAAGGGGACGGTGGTCTCCTTGCCGCACTGGCAGCAGGTTGCCCGAGTTTCGATGCGGGAATAGTGGGCGCCTTCGCGCGAAGACGGAGCTGCGGTAAGGACGGCCACGCGCTTGGACTTGCAGGCTTTACAACGCTTAGGCTCGTTTCGAAATTGCTTGTCGTGGAAAAACAATTGTTCCCCGGCGGTGAAGGTAAAATCCCCACCGCAGTCGATGCACTTGAGTACCTTGTCCTGAAATTCCATTGAGAGTGGCTCCCTCGTGCCGGTGTTGCGCTGGCCACAACGCGCGGAAAGCGGTGGCACAGAGCGAACACAGGTTGTGTAAATCCCCCCTCAAACTGCCCCTGGACTCGGCCCGCCACGCTCCTGGACGGGGCGTGGATACAGCTTTTTTGAACGCCGAATGAATGATGAGTATTGAATAATCCCTGCCGCAGCTCTACCTAGTGGGGGCCAGATGGAGCAGGGCCGCCTCGGAAAACAGGCGACCCTTTACTGCTTGGGTCTTGCTCCTAACTGCAATCTCGAAACGTAATTCCTGCAACTGCCGTCAATCTTGTTCTTTGCGAACTTTCTTACGAGCGCGCTTGCGAGCAAGCGCGGCCTTTACTCGTTTTTTCTCACCGGGCTTCAGGTAAAAGGAGTGGCGCTTAACCTCCTTGATAATGTCTTCCTGTTGCACCTTACGCTTAAAGCGGCGCAGGGCGTTCTCGAGGGACTCACCTTCTTGCAGCCGAATTTCCGCCAAACCGACACACCCCCAAACCCGTCCTGTAGGACCGAATAGTTATTACAAGTATTTGACCGTAAGTCAAGTAGGAGGGTGAAGAAAATTGCATGCCTCGGCCCAGAGTAGGCGCTCGAAGCCTTCTTTAGCGAGCTGCCAAAGTATGAACGTCCCAAGGGATCGGAGCCGTAAAGTGCTGCCGAGAGTGAGCTGGCGAATTCCCGCGCCCCCAAGCCTGGGCGATACGGCTACTGGCAGGGTCGAGGACCGTGCCGTGAATGGCCCCGGCGGCGTCGTCCTGTGCGAAAACCGAGCGGGAATAGCAATAAGAGAAAGCGAGAGCAATCTGAAACGAGGCGCGCGGCATTAGGAGTCCCAGCTGTGTTTTTGAGATGAGGCTCGAAGGGTCGAATCCCGTGCTTTACCGGAAGCGAGCGGGGGTTGGGAAACCAGGTTCTTTTGTAGCCTGAGAAGGGTGAGGGCGACGTGCCAGGCGAGGTTCTTTTGGGAAAGCGTGCTGGAGTGGGAATAGGGCTTTACGGAGGGGCGCGGGGGCGTGCTATGTTCAGAGGTTCTGAAAGGCGACACAGTCCTTTATGATTCGATCGTTTAAGGGCGTGCGGCCGGTGATTCCGGCGAGTTGTTACGTAGACGAGTCGGCAGAGCTTATCGGCGACGTGGTGCTGGGCGAGCACGCGTCGGTGTGGATGAATGCGGTGCTGCGCGGGGATGTGCACTCGATTCGCGTTGGGGCGCATTCGAATGTGCAGGATTGCAGTGTGTTGCACGGGATGAAGGAGCAGTACAACGTGGTGCTCGGCGAATACGTCACGGTGGGACATTCGGTGACGCTGCATGGGTGCGCGATTGAGGACCGGTGTTTGATTGGGATGGGGTCGATTATTCTAAATGGCGCGAAGATCGGTGCAGGCTCGATTATCGCGGCGGGGACGCTGATTCCGGAGGGCACGGTGGTTGAACCCGGATCGTTATGGATGGGGTCTCCGGGGAAGTTCCGGCGGAAGCTGGATGAGAAGGATCAGGAAACAATCATGCGGTACGCGCGCAATTATTTGGGATACACGGAAGAGTATCTGCGGGAAAGATGGCTGAGTACAGGCCTGTCATCCTGAGCGAAGGAAACCGATGCATTGCGAATCGGTTTTCGCAGTCGGAGGACCGCTATCACGTTATCGCTGTTTTGGACCGGGCAAAGCGTTCATTCTTCTGCTTTCGAAGGAATGCAAAGAGTGTGGAGAGAACTCCCCGACGGGCCGCGGGTCGGTTGAGCTGCTAGGGGTGGGTCCTTCGACTTCGCATTAGCTTCGCATTCGCGAAGCTGATGCTGCGCTCAAAATGACAGACGGGATGAAGAGATGATTAAAGCTGTCCGAGGAACGCGAGACCTGTTGCCGCCGGAGACGGCACTGTGGAACTTTGTGGAGTCTGCGGTGCGGGACGCATTTCGCGCCTACAACTTCCTGGAGATTCGTACGCCGATCTTCGAGTCGACTGAACTGTTTGCGCGGGGGGTGGGCGAAGAGACGGATATTGTCGCGAAGGAGATGTACACATGGGAGGATCGTGGGCGGGGGGAGAGCGATAAGGGGCAGTCTCTGACACTGCGTCCCGAAGCGACTGCTGGGATTGTCCGCGCCTACATCGAGCACAAACTCGGCGATCGCGGACTGAACAAGCTCTACTGCATCGGCCCGATGTTCCGGCGCGAGCGCCCGCAAAAGGGGCGATACCGGCAGTTTTATCAAATCGACGCCGAAATTATCGGACCGGTTTCGGCGGGGAGCGAGTCTCCGGCGCGCGACGCGGAAATTTTGGAAATGCTCGCGACACTGCTGGATCGCCTGGGAATCGCGGGTTGGAATCTCGAACTAAATTCGGTGGGGTGTCCGCACGATCGGGCGGCGTTCAATGAGGCGCTGCGCAAGGCTTTGGCGCCTGTTGTTGGAGAGATGTGCGTGGATTGCCAGCGCCGCGCCGTGACCAATCCACTCCGCGTGTTTGATTGCAAAGTGCCCGCGGATCAGCCGATCATCGAAAAGCTGCCACGCATCAGCCAATTTCTGGATGAGGGATGCCGGAAACATTTTGAGGAAGTGCAGGAAATCCTGACTAAAGTGGGGGTCCCATTCTCACTGAATGACCGCCTGGTCCGCGGGCTTGACTACTACACGCGCACCGCGTTTGAGTTTACGCATGGAGCGCTGGGAGCTCAGAACGCAATTCTGGGCGGCGGACGTTATGATGGACTTTCCGAAGCGCTGGGCGGACCGGCGGCGCCGGGGATTGGATTTGCGATCGGGGAAGACCGGCTGGTCATGTCGCTGCAGGAATCGGCTGAGGGTGTGGTGAACAAACCGGATGTGTATGTGGCAGCGCTGGGCATGGGGATGAACGGCGAAGCGGCGCGGCTCGCGCGGGACCTGCGGCGGCACGATCTGGTGGTGGATTTGGGAGATGAAAGCTTCCGGCTGAAAAAGTCGTTCGAGGCGGCGACCAGGGCGGGAGCGAAGTACATTTTGATTGTCGGGGAGAATGAAGTGAAGGCGGACGCGTTTTCGCTGAAGAATCTGGCAACGGGCGAGCAAGTTTCGGTGCCGCGCGGAGAGTTGGCGCGGAGAATTCAGGGATGAAAAAGATGAAATCAGAGTTGGTGATTTGCGCAGTCCTCTTGTTGGCATGCGGCATTCCAGGAGGTGCGCAAACACCCGCTCCTGCCAAGGTTCTCAGTCCTCTGGAGCAGACCTTGATTGCCAACGAGAACAGCCTGATCGAGGCGAAGAAGAAAGATGACGGCGTATTTTTCAAGCGAACGGTCAGCGAGAACTTCGCACTCGTGGGCGTGGATGGAAAGTTGCTGGAGCGACAAGAAGCGGTAGATGAGTTAGGCGATTCCGGCCTGCTCGAGTTGACGCCTTATGACATCAAGGTAATGACGGTGGCGAAAGCCGCGGCAGTCGTGACGACGGCAATCGTTACTTACGATGCGATCGTGCGAGAAGCGCCCGAGGAGGATCAGGGACCTCCGCCCCGATACCAGCATTTTAGTTCGGTGTGGGTGAGGCAAGGAGACGTCTGGAAACTGAAGTTTCATCAGGCTACGGCGGCGCATTGGGGAGACTGGTAGGGAGCGCCAATTTCCGCCTGGGGTTGTGGATTGCCGATGGGCGGCTAAAGATCCGGGGCGTTGACTCGCTTGGGGAGTGCGGCTAGAATCCGCGTGCCGGGATTTGGGGATTCATCATTGGTAGACGATCGACGGGCGGAAACGAGCGCGAAAATGTGTTGGGGAGGCGGGTTATGAAACGAGCGGGGATGATTCTTGCCGTTACGCTGGCGGGCGTGTTGAGCGCGATGGCGCAGACGGAGCCTCAGAAGCCAGCACCGGAACTCAAAAAGCTCGACGTATTCGCGGGTACGTGGACTCTCGACGGGAATATGAAGCCCGGAGCGATGGGTCCAGGCGGGTCGATGACGGAGAATGAAAGGTGCGAGTGGATGGAGGGTGGCTTCTATCTGGTCTGCCACTCGGACTTTAAGAGTTCGATGGGTAACGGAATGGGATTGTCCGTGATGGGATATTCTGCGGACGACAAGGCCTACACCTACCGCGAATTCAACAGCTACGGCGAGTTCGACGACTCCCGGGGCATGCTCGATGGCGACACCTGGTCCTGGACCAGCGACGAGAAGATGAATGGCACCACGATGAAGGGCCGTTTCACGATGAAGATGACCTCTGCGACCTCCTACAACTTCACATTTGACATGTCGCAGGATGGAACTAAGTGGTCGACGGTGATGGACGGGAAGGCGACCAAGGGAAAGTAGCCGGTTTGAATAAGTATTTCATTGTGCCGGCTTCGTGAAGGGTTGAAACGCAAAGGTCGCGAAGAAATACCGCGAAGGCCGCGGAGAAAATCGGACGGTCTCTTCACAAAGACGTTCCCCTAGCGTCACGCGCCGATAATCAATCCCATTAGGGTGAACGAGACTGTCATATAACCGCCATTGATCAGGATGTATCTCCAGCAGCGTCGTTCAAACAGAGCGATCGTGGCGATTCCCAGCGCAACCCAGCCGAAACCGGCGAGAAAGCCTGAGAACGCTCCCCAGGAAGCGTTCGTGCCTGGCACTCACTGCTGCTTAACGTCGCCATTTATAATCATGGATTCTGCTTTCAATCCAGTTCGAATCGTAAGGACACATCTTGCTCGACTTTTTAGGGGATCTACGACGGACTCATATGTGCGGCGCGTTGCGCGCGTCGGACGCCGGTAAGAAGGCCGTGCTGATGGGGTGGGTGAACCGGCGGCGCGACCACGGAGATTTGCTGTTTATCGATCTGCGCGACCGCAGCGGCATCACCCAGGTCGTTATCAACGCCGAACGCGACGCGGCGATCCACGAAAAAGCAGGGGCTCTGCGCAACGAGTATGTGATCGCCGTTACCGGCACAGTGAAGCTGCGCGATGCCAATACCGTCAATGCGAATATGCTTACCGGCGAAGTGGAACTGGTGGCCGAGGAGTTGCGCATTCTGAACGAGTCGAAGCTGCCGCCGTTCCTGCCTTCCGACACGGCGCTCACCAATGAAGAGACGCGGCTGAAGTATCGCTACATCGATCTGCGGCGCGACGTGATGCAGTTCAACATCGAGATGCGGCACAAAGTGGCGAAGGCAATCCGGGATTATCTGTCGGATCAGGGATTTTTTGAGATTGAGACGCCGTTCATGACACGGTCCACACCGGAGGGCGCGCGAGATTACCTGGTGCCAAGCCGCGTTCAGCCGGGGACGTTTTATGCGCTGCCGCAGTCGCCGCAGTTGTTCAAGCAGATCCTGATGATCTCCGGCTTCGATAAATATTTTCAGATCGTGCGGTGCTTCCGCGATGAGGATTTGCGCGCCGACCGCCAGCCGGAGTTTACCCAGATCGACTTGGAGATGTCCTATCCACAGCCGGAGCGAGTCTGGGAAGTGGTCGAGGGATTTCTGACGGCGGCGTTTGCCGCGGCGGGATTCGCAATTAAGGCGCCGTTTCAACGCATGGATTATGACGAAGCGATCCGGTTGTATGGAATCGACAAGCCGGACATGCGGTTGCCCGGGTTCACCGATGTGCGGGAATGCTTTAAGGCGGAGAGTCTGCAGGAGCTGGCGATCAATGCGAATCTGCCGGTGATTGCGATCCGCACGCCGAAGGTGGGAGAGCTTTCCCGTAAAGAGCGCGATGACATCAAGCCGATGTTCCACTCCAAAGGCGGAGCGAGACTGTTTGAAGATTTCAAACGCATCGGCAACCGGTTTCCTGCGGCGGCTGCGGCGATCGCGAAGAAGACTGGCATGGAAGACGGCGATCTGATTGTGATTGTGGCGGGGTCGGCACAATCAGGATCGACATCGACTAACGGTGGGCCGCTGTCGCCCGTGGCTGAGCATCGGGAAGTTACGCCGCAAGAGTTGGCGATTTGCGCTTCGGCAGGTTTGTTGCGGCTGGCGTTGGCGCAAAAGTATGCTGAGCGGCATGGAATTTTCAAAAAGATTGGCGACGCTGCGCATGATTTCCGCTTTTTGTGGGTGACGAACTTTCCGATGTTCGAGTGGGACGAGGGCGACAGACGATGGAACGCGGCGCACCATCCCTTTACCTCCCCGCATGAAGAAGATATGTCGAACCTCGAGATCGGAGTGGAGTCGTTGAACGATCCGCTGTCGCCCCTGAGTGCGGTGCGGGCGCTGGCTTATGACGTCGTGCTGAACGGGACGGAGTTGGGGTCGGGATCGATTCGAATTCACCGCGAGGATGTGCAGAGCCGAATCTTTCGCGCCCTGGGCATGACCGAAGAAGAAGCACGGGCACGCTTCGGATTTTTTTTGGAAGCACTCGAGTATGGCACGCCTCCGCATGGCGGGATCGCCCTGGGCCTCGACCGCATCGTAATGATTCTGGCAGGCGCGGAAAGTCTGCGCGAGGTGATTCCGTTCCCAAAGACGGCGCGGGCAGTGGACTTAATGGTGGACGCTCCGACCCCAGTAAGCGATGCGCAGTTGCGCGAGTTAGGGATTGCAGTTCGAAAAGCAAATGAGAAGCAGTAGGACAGGAAGCAGGAGCAGGATTGATCCTTCGCAAGCCAAACCTTGTCATTCCGACGCGCGAGCGCAGCGAGACAGGAGGAACCCGCTCCCCGCGGGTGGCCTACCCGTCAACGATCACACTACGACATTGTCATGCTGAGCGAGGATTGGGATTCGTGAAGCGAAGCTCAACCGCAGCCGAAGCATCCTAGCCCCTCACGCGACGCAAGAGAACACAGGATGTCGACATAAACGATGCGAAACCATCACGGCAAGTTGGAAGAATCCGAAGCGTCCAGCTTGCCCCTCGCCAACTCTTCCACTTGCGCCAGCACTTCATCTTCACTCAACTTCGTCGAGTCGATGACTACCGCATCCTCTGCAGCCACAAGCGGAGATGCGGCCCGCGTGCGATCGCGGTGGTCGCGTTCGCGCAGATCGGCCGCAAGGTTGGCGGCGACCTCGCCCTTGATCTTCTGCTGCTCCATACGTCTCTGCTCGCGCACCACCGGATCGGCATCGAGAAATATTTTCAGATCAGCGTCCGGGAAAACTTTCGTGCCGATGTCGCGCCCCTCCATTACCACGCCGCCGTCCGTTCCCATTTCCCGCTGACGCGCTACCATCCACGCGCGCACTCCGGGATGCACCGATACGCGCGAGGCCGCTTCGGTGACGTCGCGCTCGCGGATGCGCGAGGAGATGTCCTGGCCATCGAGCATTGTGCGGTTTCCGCCGACCGTGGGTTCGAGGCGGATGCGCGATTCCTGCGCCAGCTTTACCAGGGCGGCTTCGTCGTCGAAAGATGCGTCTTTGTCGATGGCTTTCAGCGCCAAGGCACGATACATAGCGCCGCTTTCCAGGTTCACGTAGCCGAGTTTCCGTGCGAGCCGGGAAGAGATGGTGCTCTTCCCGGCGCCCGCGGGGCCGTCGATGGCGATGATCAGTTTGCGCTTAGAGTGGGGAGGGTCAGAGTGGTCGGTCATTTTTTCAAGTAGACGATTGTACACGGAGAACCGGGAGACTCGGCTGAACGCGACGGTCTGCTAGCCCGCCGGTGGCTGGTTACCGGCAGTAGGCGCGCACGATAAAAGAGATGGGCAATCCAATGCAGATGATGTGGGTGATGATTGCGACGATGGTTTCCCCTAACGAGAAGGGCCGCGGTCGCACCAGTGAGAGCGGCTTCACGATCCAATACATCACGATGTAGACCGCGATACCGTACAGCGCTCCGGCGAGAATCGAGCGCTGAATCATAAATGGGAGCTTACGGCTGGCTGCATAAAAGACTGTGGCTGCGGAAAACGCGATGAAGAAATGGCATGAGGCACCTACAAAGGCTGTCAGCCAGCCGCCCTGGAACGATTTTGGTCCGAGCAGGCCGGAGGCGATGCCCTGCAGAATGATGAATGGCTTTACGCCCTTGATTGCCCAGGTGATGAAGGCCGCTGAGATGTCAAGGACGCCACAGGTAAGGCCTGCCCAAAAGATGGCCTGAAGGGCCTCGAACGTCCGGTCGGTCGTGTGCGGGATCATTGGTGTCCTCCCTGCCGATGCGACCTCGCGGAGGTGAGCGACGGTTCTTTCGCCGGAGTGATGTGCAACATCGATCGTCCGCCAACGTGAACGAAGCTCAACTCGCGGGCCGCCAGCAGGGCATTGACGGCTTCCTTCACGCGCGAGCGCGCCACGAAATTTCCGAAGAAAGCTTCGAGCTCGGCTTGCTCGGCGGCAATTACGCAGTCCAGGTATTTCGAGAGCAGCGCCGACACGGCCTGCTGAACGGAAACTCCTACGCCTTCGCGGACGGCATCGGGCGACCAGCGGTAAAGCACATCCCAGAACGAGCCTTCGCTTACCTTGTAATCGACGCGTGTGATGCGCAGCTTCGCGAGCAGCTCACCCAGCGCCTTGTCGAGCGCGGGCAACGAGACGGAGCCGCCAAGAGCTTCCTGCAGCTTCTGCTTCGAGATGGGACCGTCACGCTCGATCAGCTCAAAGGCATCGCAAGCGAGCGGCGAGTAAGGAGAACGCGGTCCCTGCCGGGGGGCGAGTTTGGGATTGCGTTCGCCCACGAGCGCATAGAAAAAGGGAAATCCGGAAGCGGCGACGAGAAACGCATTGTTCTCATCGAAGACATTTGCTTCATAGGCGGAGCGCTCGCGGAGAAGACGAACCATGAGTTCTGTAGCCGCCAGCGCCCGGGGGTCGGAATAGGCATGCTGCCAGGTGGGGAGGCGATCGTCCGAGCCGACGAATGCCCCGATGAAAGTGGGCACGGGCATGGTGGGGCGGACGGGATACATAAGGCAGAATCCTACAGCCTCAACAAAGGCGCGCGCCTCCTCAATGGTCCGGATGGGTTTGCCATCGAGGCGCCATTTCTCGCGACGGAGTTGTTGCAGGTCCTGCTCGGTCATAGCGTCGGCTTTCGGCCAAGCATCAGCTAGATTCTCTTAAACGCTTTTTGAATATCCCTTACAGAATACCGCAGGACCACCGGCCTGCCGTGAGGGCACGACATGGGGTGGTCAGTTTTCGCGAGTTCGGCGAGCAGCCAATCCATTTTATTTTGATCGAGCGGCATATTGACTTTGATAGCGGCATGGCAGGCGATGGAGGCTGCGATGCGGCTGCGAATTTTTTCCAGGTTCAAAGATTGCTCTTCGCGCGAAATCTGGTCGAGTAGTTCGTGGAGCATGAGCTCGGCTGCTGCTGCGTCTACGCCGGCAGGGGCAACTTTCACGGCGACGCTGCGCGCACCGAAAGGCTCGGCTTCGAAGCCGTTGTGCTGGAGTTCGTCGGTAATCTCGGCGAAGACGGCTTGCTGCGCGGGAGAGAGTTCGAGGACGATCGGCATCAGTAGGCGCTGACTCTCCACTTTCTGTGCGGCGCGCTGCTTTAAGATTTGTTCGAACAAAATGCGCTCGTGAGCGACGTGCTGGTCGACGATCCATAATCCGTCTTCATTCACAGCCAGGATGAATGAATTCCGGATTTGGCCAAGGGGGCGAAGGGTGGAGAGCGCGGCCAGCGTTGAATCTTCGGATGCATTTTCTGGAATATCGATCGCGGGAGCGCAGCCGTTGTCTGGAATCGTCTCGGGAATCGTCTGGGCGAAGCGCCTTTCAAGTCCTCGCGCGATAGCAATAGCAGCATTGGCCTCGACGGCGATTCCGCCTTCGAACTGGAAGCGCGCAGAGACTGGCGGGGCTGACGGAGCCTGCAGCGCAAATCCGGTGCCGGGCTCATAAACAGCGCGCCCTGCGGCTCCTGACGCGGTGGCAAGATCGGAGGGTGTCTCCCACTCTCGGGCGCCTGGTGTCAGGCCAGAGCTAGCGGTGGCGTGGGCGTGGATTTCAGCAGTGAACTGCGGCGCGGGACGAGCTTTCATCAAGGCCGCGCGCACGGTGTCACGCACAAAATCGTGCATGACACTGGATTGTCGAAAGCGGACTTCTGTCTTCGAGGGATGAACGTTGACGTCTACTTCGCCCGGAGGCAGTTCCAGAAACAGGAGCACTACCGGGTATACCGTTGGCGGAATGATGTTGCGATAGGCTTCTGTCAAGCCATGCTGGACCAGGCGGTCGCGAATCAGACGTCCGTTGACAAATATATAGATCGAATTGCGATTCAGCTTCTGGATCTCGGGCTTCGAAACGAAGCCGTGCAGGCGCATAACGCCGGGATCGGTGGATTCAGTTTCCTCTTCGTCATTGCTATTAATTTCTTTGCGGCGCCAGGGTGGAGGCTGCGGCAAGCCCACCCTTTCTAACACCTGTTCGGCAGCCACGGCAATGAGCTGGTCGAGAGTTTCCTTACCGAACACCTGATACACGCGTTCAGAGTATCCCGCCACAGGCGGCGCGACCAACACGGCATTCGTCGCGGTATGAAGTTCGAAGTGCTTCCCGGGATGCGCCAGCGCGTAGTGTGTGACCAGAGAAGCGATGTGGGAAAGCTCGGTCGACTCAGCTTTTAAAAACTTTTTTCGAGCCGGAGTGTTGAAGAACAGGTCGCGTACCGTGATCGACGTCCCCTCGGGCAGGCCGGCCTCATCGACGCGCGCCATCCGGCCGCCGTTGATCTCAACAACGGTTCCCGCCGTGGACTCAGACGCTGCGCAAGTCTCAAGGCGCAGCCGCGATACCGATGCGATCGAGGGCAGAGCTTCGCCGCGAAATCCGAGGGTCGCCACGCTGAGCAAATCTTCCGCATCCTTGAGTTTTGAGGTCGCGTGGCGCTCGAAGGCCAGCATAGCGTCGTCGCGCACCATGCCGCATCCGTTGTCGGTAATCTGAATGAGTTTTTTCCCGCCCGCTTCGACTGCGATCTTGATGCGAGTTGCGCCTGCGTCCAGCGCATTCTCGAGTAACTCCTTCACAACCGAGGCCGGACGCTCCACGACCTCGCCGGCGGCGATCTTATTGGCAACGTGCTCGGGCAGTACGTGGATGCGGCCCATGGCTGCAGTTCTCGGTACTCAGTGGATAGGAATCAGTTTCGCAGATGGGGATGGGGAAGGCAAAGAGGTGGAGTGCACGGGAGGGGGAGCCGGACTTTTCAGGGCTGCATTTGTGGGCTTGTGCGATAAGGCTCGATGGAAACGCCCGGTGGTGCTGTGGGTGACGCAGGCGGGTAAGGGGTCCTTCGACTACGCAAGTGCTTCGCATTCGCGAAGCATTTGCTTCGCTCAGGATGACAGGAGGTTAGTTTTCCGTGGGTTCAACTTTCGGTTTGGGTGGGGGCAGGGTTCGGCCAGGTTTCGTGGGGGCTGCAGCCGCAGCGGGTGGGCGCGGAGGTTGCGGGGCGGTCTTGCGAACCTCGATGCCATCATGCTCGTTGTTGATCACGATGTGAGAGGCGCCCGTGCCCACGGTGCCGCTGGCTTTGGCTTCGTGGTCGTTGCTGTCGATCTTCAACTCGGGGAAGTCGGATTGAATTTCGCCGTCGCGCGTGCGTGCTTCGAGGTGGAATCCGGCTTTGTCGGGAACACCTAGGTGGATGTCGCCGTTACGGTCGTCGATCTGTACGTTGCCCAGCGAGCGCATGGAGATTTCGACGCCCCCGTTTTCATCCTGCACCCGGACATCGCCGGAAACATCTTCCAAGTGAATCTGTTTGGAGCGCGTGCTCAGGTGCACGGGACCGGTGATCTGCTCGGCATGGAGATCGTCGGAGTCGAGGTCGAGCTCGCCATCGAGGCGGGAGAACTCCAAGTCCGTGCGGGAGGACTTGAAGGCCACGCTCTTGCTGATGCGTGCCAGTTTCACGCTTTCCCCAAATTCGCCGTCGAGTTGAGCAGCACCTTTGACGTCGGTAACGGACACTTCGTTCAGACGGCCGTCGATCTGGAGGTCACCGGTAATCTGCTCGACTTTGGCGGAACTCTTTTCGAGATTCAGCCTGGCGTTTCCGGTAACGTCTTCCACGGAAACGTCGCCGTGCTGGTTGTTGATCTCCACCTCTCCATCGCGGCCGGTGACCGAAACGTCGCCGCGGCGCGAAGTAATGTGCAACTCCATCTTGCGCGGAATTGAGATATCGAGATCGGTTTGCACGCCGTGGTCACCGGCAGCTTGAGTCCTGGCATCGAGGATCATCACATTGCCGGCGAGGGTGATTGCGGGCTTAGTCTGTTTATTGTATTTGTCGCCGTCACTCTGGCTCTCCGCGCCGACGCGTTTGTGCACGATGACTGTGATCTTATTGTCATCGGCGGCGCTGACCCGGACTGCGCCATGCTCATCGTTGACGCGCAAACTGGTAACCGCGGGTGGTACATCCTGCTCGAGGTGGTCGTCGAAGTTAAACGTCTCGCCGAAAATGTTATCCAGGTCGCTGTCGTCGATGTTCAGGTTGTCGCGAATCTCGCCCCAATGGAGGGGCTCGACGTGAGTGGCGATAAGCCCGCAAAAGACAATAAAGATAATCAGGCAAACTCCCCCCGCGCTAATGCCGCGCGGAGCAAAACCGTCGCGCAGCGCCTGTTGATGCTCGATCAACTTGATGACTCCCCACAGGATCAACAGAGCGGGCCAATAGTGGGCGAACAGAGATCCCATCCGCGCCCATGACAACATGTGCAGATTGCCGAGCAAGAAGACGATGCCGAGAACAATCAACACAAACGGTCCGGCAATGGAACGGCGCTGACGGCGCGGCGGAAGAGTCGGCTGAATGGGAGTTTGAACGGGGTTAGACATGGCGCACCTCCCCGGAAGAGCCCGGAGTTCCCGGATCAGAAGCCGGCGGCGGAGGCGTCGATGGCGAAGCAACTGCGGGCGGAGGCGCCGGGAATAGACCGACGTGTCCAGCCGAAGAGGCATTGCTCTGCAACAGTTTCACGATTCCAATCACCAGCAGGATCGCGGGCCAGGTTCGGTCGAAGTCGACCACACCAAGGTTTTGGAGCAGGAACAGCAACCCAATCGTAATCAGTACGGAGGGGCCGATGATCTTACGCATGCGGCAACGGTCGCAGGCGCAGCCGATGCGGCGGCCTGCGATTAATCCCCATTGCCTGGCAAACATCCATCCTCCGAAGAAAATCAGGAGGAGAGGCCAGAAGCGGTCCAGCCCAAACTCGAAGATGTTCATCGTGTGCAGCAGGAAGAGCACGCCCAGTCCGATCAGGATGATTGCGACAGCGGGAACGCTCTTGTACTCGCTTCGGTCCCCCATACTGAAGGTTTGCGCCAGGCCGTAGGGATCGGGCGCGGGTTGTCCAGCCTGGAGGGCGTGGGCCGTGCGAACCGCATCGATGATCTGGTAGACGTAGAAAAACGCAATGCCGATGCCGAAGACAAAGTCCCATCGTCCCGCATGATCTGAGGCGAAGATCAGCATTGCGAAGATGAGCAGATGAGCCAGTCCTTTGGCATATTGGGAGCAGTAGACGGCGCCGACACCGAAGGGAAAGAATCCAGCGAGAATGCCGGCGACAGCAGGATTGGGGCCGGAGCCAGAAGAAGGCGGAACCTTCATTCCCGCCCCTGGCATTCCCGCGCCCGAACCTGCAGTTGGCTGATAGGGGGTTTGCGGGGGCACGAATCCGGCTGCGGGAGCTGTCCCTTCCAGACGGGCGGCGAGACAAGGCTCACAGTAGACCACCCCGCGGACGTCGCGGGTGCAGGTGCCGCAAAGCGGCTTGCCGCAAGTGCGGCAGAATGCGACTGCGGCGATATCGGGGTGCGCGGCGCAGTTCATACGAACCTCCTGTATGTGGTCACCGACACTACAGACGGATCGTTTGTAGACTGATCGTTTATAGACGGATCGTCTACAGACTGCTCGTTTACAGATGGACCCAGGGGAGCGCTGGCCAGAATCAGATGATTTTCGGTCTGGCTGTAATTGCGCTCCTGCTTCTGCTCGGGCTGTTGCGTTGTGTCGATCTTGCGCTCTTTCTTCTGCGGCGCCGACTCGTTCGAGCTAGGCTCGGCGGGCGTGACGTTACGTTTGAGTTCGCGCACCCGCGATTCTACCTCGTAGACGAACCGGATGTTCTCGTAATACCGGACTACGCGGGCTTGCGTATTGTAATAAGTGTGCCGGATGGCCGCGGGCCGCAAGCTCACCTGGCGCAAGTCGGCGGGCTTTATGCCGAGTACGCTAAGGGCGACTGACAGCGAGAAGAAGGCCATGCCAAATGACATGGCGAACCTCGGCTGCCGGACCGTGCCCCAGATGGGCTGCATTGCCCCCGAAGCCCATGCTTGTGCACGCTCCAGCCAGGAGACACCTGGCTGCGGCAGGGACACATTCACCCGCAGGCGTTGGGTGTTAACCCCCGTCGTGGATGCCAGAATCCGGTTGACCAGGCTGACTGGAGGCTCCACCTCCGTGAGATCCTTCAGCCAGTTGCGGCCCGCCTGAACTTCGGCGAACAGCGGCCCGCACGCGGAACAAGTCCGGGCATGGGCCTGGAAGGCATCGAGTTGCAAACCAGTCAGAACGCCATCGAGCGCGTCGCTGAGCAGGCCATCAAACTCGTGACACTGCATTCCGTTACTGGTGCGATCTGGCATCACATCACCTGCCTATAGGTACGTTGTAGCAGCCTTGCAAGTTCCGCACGGCCTCTATTTATTCGAGATTTCACAGTTCCCTCCGGTACCTTCAAAACGGTTGCGATTTCGCGATAGTCAAAATCCTGCAAATCCCTTAGAATCACCGCCTCACGGAGCTCAGGCGACAGCTTGGCGAGGGCGGCGTGAACGGTTTCTCCTACTTCCCGGCTGCGTACGCGGGCGTCGGGAGGCGCAGATTGGTCCTGAATTTGCTCACTGAGCGGTTGGGCGTCCTCGTGTGGCGATGAGGTGGCGTCGAGCGAATCGGTGATGCGATCCTGCTTGGTTTTGCGGAAGTGATCAACCAACAAATTGCGGGTGATTGTGGTTACCCAGGTGACAAACGCTCCCTTCGTGAGGTCATAGCTCGAAAGTGTGCGGTACATCTTGATGAACACTTCCTGGGTCAGGTCTTCGGCGTCGTTCGTGGACCCGGCGAAGCGATAGCAGATGTTGTAGATACGCCGGTTGTAGGTCTGCACGATTTCTTCCCAGGCAGCGGCGTCGCCGGCTACACAGCGGCGGACCAGCATCGCAACTACCTGGACGTCTTCCAAACCTGAGCTCCCCGGAAAGCTAGATTCTTTGTGCCTTAATTTTGTACCTGTTGACGGCAGGATTTGGAGTGGCGAGACGGCCACCCATGCCCTCCACAGGACACTACGCGGATGTTCTGGCCAAAGTTCTCGACTGTGTCGGGTATGAGAAACAGGGAATTGTAGCAGCCATCATAAATTGAGCGCTGGCACGTCCCCCGGATTAGCACAGTGAGGTCAGAGTTGGCGAGGCGAAAACCGTGCAATTGCTCCGCCCAGCGCGCATATTCCGCTGCTCCCGATAAACCATGCTGAGATATAATCCATTGGCTGGAGACGGCATCTCTAGTCAAGCAATTGCTGCGACCTCTGGGTAAGTGTGCGGCCATATGGCCTCCTGGGCGAAACAATCCACGTATCTGATCTTGTTGTTGGCATCCTGCGCCGGGGCTCAGTCACCGATTTCGGCGGGTGGCGCTTTGATGGTGCCCAATGGGGGGCAACCGGCCATGAACCCGTTCGATCAAGATCGGCTATTTTTGTGGATGATCGACGATGCGGAAGGCCAGCGGAAGAAAGTGGAAAGCTTTTCTGACTCTGTGTCAAAGCTGGACCTGAAGGCTCCCAAGGCGGCGCTTCGCGAGTACGCAAAGGGAGTGGGCTTTCTGGCGCAAAAAAGCTTTGACCGTGCATTGGACAGTCTGGCAAAGTCCGTCGCAATTTATCCAAGTTTCGTGGCGGCGCGCAATACGCTGGGCTCGGTGTATCTGGACGTGGGCAAGAATGAACAAGCGGAAGAAGAATTCGCTCAAGCCGTCTCACTGGACAATCACCTCCCCTATTCCTATCTGAACCTTAGCCGAGCCCAACTGGCACTCAAGAAGTTTTCGGCCGCGCAGGAATCAATCCAAAAAGCGTCGGCGCTCGCCCCTCTTGATCTGCACTTGCTTGCGGCGCTGATGTATGCGCAGCTCCTGAACCATGATTACAGTGGGGTGATCGCGATGGCGCATGAGGTGCATGGGCGCAAGCACGATGGCGTCGCGATTGTGCATTACCTGGCTGCCGCGGCATGGCAAGGGCAGAGTAACTTGCAGGAAGTGCAAAACGAACTGCAGACTTTCCTGGAAGAAGATCCGAAGTCTTCGCTAGCAGGGACGGCGCGGCAGATGATCGACAAGATTAAAGAACGGCAAGATCATCCAGCGGAAGGCGTAACCATCTCTTATTCCACTGTGCCCACGAATCCGAGGGTCCCGCCAGAAGCTCGCGCCCGAGGGATCATACAACGGTTTGAGCAGCAGAGGCAGCTGGCGGAAGTGGAGTCAGAACCAGAATTGGGATGTGAGACATGCGGAGTGGAGAGCCCCGCCGGGCTGTCCACGCCAAACGCTGCGGGGATCGCGCCTTCTCCTTCGCGGCAGCCCCGCGGCCTCGACCCGTACAGTTTGATACTGCGCAGCAGCGTCAACGAGGTTGCGGTATTTTTCGCGGCTACCGATCACGGCAAATCGGTCAGCGACCTTAGCCAGGAGAACGTCGTCATCCGTGACGACGGACAGCCACCGGCGGCAGTGGTTGGGTTTCGCAACGAATCGCAATTGCCTTTGCGATTGGGGCTGATGATCGATACGAGTTCCTCCATCACCAGGGAATTTGCCTTCGAACAAAAGGCTGCCGCGTCGTTTCTGCGAAAGACTGTTACCGACAAGCATGATCTGGCCTTCGTAGTGGGTTTCTCCAGTGCGGTCCTGATGGTCCAGGATTTTACGAGGGACGAAGGGGCCATTTCGAATGCCATCAATCAATTGGCTCCAGCTGGCGGAACCGCCCTTTGGGACGCCGTCAAGTTTGCAGCGGACAAGCTCGCGAACCGCCCGGAACCACAGCCTATAGCCAGGATTCTGGTGGTGATCAGCGATGGAGACGACAATTGCAGCACTGCGACTCTGAAGCAGGCCATTGAGAGTGCCGAGCGCAATGAGGTGATTGTCTACACGGTGAGTACACGGGAATTTGCCGGGGAACCCGACAGCGTTGACGTAGCCGACCGGGCCATGAAAGCGCTCGCCTCGCGCACGGGGGGAGCGTCCTTTTTGCCGAGCTCCCTGGGTGATTTAAACCGGCGTCTCGGGGATCTTCAACAGGTCATACGTAGTCGATACCTGATTTCTTACAAGCCCGCTCACTTTGAGGCGAATGGCCATTACCGTTCAATCGCTGTCGAGGCTCAGAAATCCGGCCACAAGCTGCACGTCTATGCCCGCCGCGGCTACTACGCCAACAACGGATCCGCCAACTAGAAAAGAGTGGCGCACCGGAGTGCGCCACTGAAATAACCAAACCTCTCAGGCTGAGACTACTGATCCAGCGTGAAGAACCCAAGAGTTATCTGGTTGGTATCCGTTTCGATCGCGAAGAGTTTTGTCGTGTCGATCAAGTAGTAGCTGAATAGATCCGCGTTGCTTGCGGTCGTAACGTCGAGCCCTGTGATGGTGCCGGTAAAGGCGCCATTTGCACTGGCAGTGAAAGTGCCAGACACCGGGAGGGCCGCAGTTTCCGAAACAGAAAAGTTATTCAGATCCACAATCCCCGATAGCGCCGAGACTCCGTCAGCTGTAACCGGACCGACGGCGTCGAGTTCAGGTTCATTGGTGGCTGGACTGTCGCCAGTGGCGCCCATCGCATAGGTTCCAAGGAAGGACCTAGCGCTGAACGGACCGCCGGTCTGCTGAAAGCCAAGGCCAGCCTGAATGTCCCCGCTGTCCATCGTGATGGCTGTTACTTCGGCCTCCGGTCCGCTCCTCGTCAAATACAGCTGGATGTTAAAAGTGGCGATTCCGTCGGTCACGCCGGACAATGTCACTCGTCCGGTAGGATCCACGGCCGAGGTGCCCCCGGTGATAGTTGAGGGAGTCATGGGCACCATCCCGCTGAGGTCGTTGTAGTTAACGGCACCGGTTACGACGCCGGAGTTCGCGGTAACAACGCCAGCTGTTTGGAGGATATTAAACGACGATTCGAAGCCTCCCAAGCCAATTACGTAGCTGTTGCCAGAGATGGAAGTGAAAGCCCCGGTATTCGTCCCCTGGCCGATGGCAACGCCACCCATGGTGCCATCGAACGTGCTGGTGTTGGGCTCCTCTTCAACCAACCTGATGTGGGTTGCATCGACAATGTAGCCCGCCAAGTTGATCTGCGGGAAGTCTGTGGTATCAGTCGCGTTTAACGTGAACAGGATCCGACCGAAGGGGTCAGGGACGGAGACCGTGCTCGCAGTAAGAGTCTCGCCCTGGAACGTAGTACCGGAGCCGTCATCATTGGCATCGAAAATACTGTTCGATCCTGATATGTCTCCAGGTGAGGGGCTGTTGTCGATGTTAATGACCCCTCCGATAGCCACGGGATTGCCGTTCACGTCGAGGCCGCCAGTGAAGAATGCATACCCGGCTGACGGAGTGGTGGTTGCGGCGGTAGGATCTTGCAGATCCACCCTTCCGCTCGATGTAGCGTTAGTGTCGAAGGCGATGATCCGAGCCCTGGACGTTGAAAACAGCGTCGCGTTAATCGTTTCTACACCGTTCACGCCCACATTAACGTCATTGGTTGTAAGAGCGATTTGCAGATTCCCGTCGGCTGCGGCGGTGATAGTGCCGCTGGTAACCGAGTCCTGAGGTGCATAGATGAAACCATCAACGTAATCCTGCTCACCGCTGGTGATCGCTCCACCGTTCACGGCAAACGCGCCAGAAAGGATGTAGGAACTGGTCCCGTTTGCGGTCGTGGTTTCTCCGGCCAGCGAAAAAATGTAGGTGCCGTCCGCCAGCGTGTTGGCGAACGTGTTGTTTAAGGTAAAGCCGGCTGGCGTTGACACTCCCGAAGCTGAGGCCGTCACTGTATAGAGGCCGGGAGTCGGATTCGCTGTAAACGTCGGCGCAGTGGCTACGCCGTTCGCGTCAGTCGTCACAGTTGCCGTCGCCGACGGCGGTGTAGTTGCGAATGTGCCGCTGGCCCCCGTCGTTGTCGCCGGAGCAGCGAACGTCACGGTTACTCCGCTGTTCGGCGTTCCGCCCGTCGTAACCGTTGCCACCAGTGCCGCCGCGAATGCCGCGCCTGCCATCGCGCTCTGCGGCGTTCCGCTCGTCGCGGCGATTGATTCGACCGGAGTCGCTGTATTCGTGAGGCTGAAACTGGCTGGCGTTGAAGCCCCGGAAACGGAGGCTGTCACCACATAAGCGCCCGCAGTCGAATTCGCGGTGAACACTGCCGACGTGGCTACACCGCCGGAGTTGGTGGTTGCCGTATTCACCCCGCCTGCGAAGGTTCCGCGCGCTCCCGATGTCGGAGGCGCGAAGGTCACCGTCACTCCGCTCGTCGGCGTTCCGCCCGTCGTTACAGTCGCTACCAGAGGCGCGGCAAATGCAGCGCCTACCACCGCGCTCTGCGGTGTTCCGCTCGTCGCGCTGATTGATACCGTAGGGGGAGTGGTGATCGGAGTGCTGTGACCACCGCCGCCGCAGGCGGCGAGCATGGCAACTAAACTAAGAGCGATGAATAGCAGAACGGATTGGAAAACAAAGGTTGGGCGAGATTTCATCGCGAGCCTCCGTTCGACGCAGCCCTATCACTCTTTTCGCTGTCGGAGGAAACAACCCGCCTCGTCGCGTGCGCTCGAACCAGGAATCCGTGCGGACTTCGGATGGTGACGATGCGGCCGCCGAAAATCAGCTGACGGGCCAGCAGAATCTGCTTTCCGTGCAGGCTTTCCATGGCGCCGATGATCTGAACCGGAGTGCCGGTGTGCAAGGCCTCTTGTGTGTCTCTGGCGAGATAAGGCCCGAGATGTGCGTCCACGGTGCCCTGCGGCCCATCGATCAACAGATGCATTCCGGCGGGGCTGCCGGCAACGTGCTTGGTGACCACCTCTTGCACATTGCCGGTGAGCGTAATTTCGTGGGCAGCATCATAGGGAGCGGCGAATCCACGTCCGGCCTGGGAGGCCGGAGCAGTTTCACTATCGAGCGAAAACGCAAAGGTCGCGAACGACGCCGCGAACAGCGCCGCGAACAACAGGCTGGGCAACAGGCCCGCGAGAATCGGTACCGGTGTGCTGACTCGACTGCGCTTCATGAGATCCCTCCTGGGGACAGTTATAGGGTTTGTGCCGTGGTGCCTCTGAAACTGGAGATAGAGAACTGCGCCGCGAAAGCCTGGGCTGCACGCGCAACGTGGCTTTCATTGCGGTTGGCCCAGTACAGTCACGACGGCTAAACCCGGGGTCTAAAACAAAGTTCCGCGCTGGAGAGCAAATTATGATTGCCGCAACAGCCTTCCGCGACGAGTGTTACTGCGGTCTGCGGTGGAACGTCACAATTCGTCGTAAGCGGCCTGGGCAGACACGGAGGCTGACCACGGCGGCCCAAAATACAGAGATCGTGGAGCGCATTATGACAAAGCGAAAATGCGGCTTCAACTGGGAAATGGCGCTTGGTGTTTGGTCCGGTGATTCCTGGGTGAGCCAGAGATAGAACCGGCCAAAGGCCGTGATAGTCACGTTTTCAGTCGCTCGGCAAAACGAAAAGGGGGGTTACTCGCTGGTGAAGTAATCGACCGTCACTGGATTCTCGAAGAGCGAGTAGTCGCGCGTAACGACGGTGATGCCGCTATCGGTGACGAAGTAGCGGGAGCGGTCGGCTTCGGTGTCATAGCCGATGGTGGTGCCTTCTGGAAGATGGACGTTGCGGTCGATGATGCAGCGGCGGACGCGGCAATGGCGTCCTACGGCGACATGCGAGAACAGGATGGAGGAGTCGACTTCGGAATAGGAGTTTACGCGCACGTCGGGTGAGAGAATCGAGGTTCTGACCGTGCCGCCGGAGACGATACAGCCGTTGGAGACGATGGAATCGAGCGCGGTTCCCATGCGATCTTTTTCGGCGAAGACAAACTTTGCGGGCGGATACTGGCGTTGGTGAGTGCGGATGGGCCAGTCGTGATCATAGAGGTTGAAGATGGGCGAGACCGCAACCACATCCATGTTGGCTTCGTAGTAGGCTTCGAGTGTGCCTACATCTCGCCAGTAGAGCGCTTCTTTCTTGTTTTCGTCGATGAAGTCGTAGGCGAACACGCGGTAGTCGTCTACCATCTTGGGGAGAATGTCTTTGCCGAAATCGTGGCTAGAGTTCTGGTCTTCGGCGTCCTTGAGCAGAACCGGAATGAGAACGTCGGCATTGAAAAGGTAGACACCCATCGAGCCGGCAACCTTCTCAGGATTCCAGGGCGCGCGCAGTTCGGTCTTGGTGGGTTTTTCCTCGAAGCCGTTGATGCGGCCATCCTTGTCGACATCGACCACGCCGAAGCGGGAGGTTTCTGCGAGATCAATCTGGATGGTGGCTAGCGTGATGTCGGCAGCGGAGTCTCTGTGCTGCTTCATCATCTTGCCGTAATCCATTTTGTAGATGTGATCTCCCGAAAGGATGAGAACGTACTTGGGCTGTTCGGAGCCAATCGAATAAATGTTTTGGTAAACCGCGTCGGCGGTGCCCTGATACCACTGGTCACTTACACGCTTCATGGGGGGCAAAACTTCCACGAACTCGCCCACTTCGCGGCCGAGGATGTTCCAGCCTTCGCGGATGTGGCGGTTCAGCGAAAGCGCTTTGTAT